>Ga0308169_10000516_pt1 | contig 56427 bp, 56 predicted proteins | sample PhyBR1_2_FD_202139 | JGI IMG/M metagenome (GOLD analysis project Ga0308169, IMG submission 202139) | Phyllosphere microbial communities from UC Gill Tract Community Farm, Albany, California, United States - DLSLSB.R1 | ecosystem: Host-associated > Plants > Phyllosphere > Unclassified | place... | reverse complement strand
CTCGAAAACAGGCAATAAGCACTATGCAAAGACCGGCCAAACTGCATAAAGGCTACTAAAGTTACAAAATGTCATCTCAAATCCTTTGTTTTTCTAAAACTGAACTCTCGAAATGACGATCTCGGAATGGCTGTCACTCTTATTGATTTTTACACAATAAATTACCCCTCAGGATTACAACTCTATATCATTCGCATAAGCAGTTTTGGTTAAATTAATCACCGATTTTGGATATGAATCAGATGGAAACATATGACTCCACTTTGAAAACTCCCAACTAAAGGTGGTGTGGTCGCCCATATTGGTCTTTCTTAACGCGGGCTTTATCGTCTTTTACCGTTAGGTGGAAAATATAATCGTAATCATCGTCAGTAAGCATTTCCATTGGTCTTTTGCCGCCAAAAGCTTCAATAATTTCCAGTACGGTATTAGAGTGGGCCGCAATAATAACTGTTTTACCGCTGTAGTTTTTCTTAACCGAATCTACCAGTGACGGGATATCCTTATAATCGATTACTTTTTGAACGATTAAAGAATCTAAGGTTTGGTGAGTTCTTTTGAAGGGTGTTGTGAAGGCAACGTCGAATTTTTCTTTCTTTAAGTAAGTGGCCAGATCGCCAGCCCTTATTCTACCTTCGTCTGATAGGCTCGGGTTGGTATCTTGGGGGTTCGATTTATCTTTTTCGGCATGCCTCACAATCCAAACATCGGTAGTTTGCGCCAAAACAGCAGTAGAGAGCATCAATAGCAAGGGCAGGAAAAGGAATAGTCGTTTCATTTTATAAAGATTAAAAAATATTGCGAAAGGCTAAGCATTAATGCTGTTAATTAATTTTTCGATATCGGCTTTTTCATGCCAGCTGCTCAGCACTATCCGATCTAAAAGCTTACCCTTAGGATCTGGATACGGAAAAGACGAAATCAGGATTTTCTTTTGTAAGAGATCATCAGCGGTTATACCACCGGGTATATATACTGGAAACCCGTATTCGTATTTCCAGGTGAGATTTGATGCCGTTTCAAACAGCTGCATGTTCTGCTGTAATTTATTGAGTGCATTTTGATATATTTCTTCACCATGAATAAATGCATAAAGCCCAGCTGCAGTTGATGGGGAAGCACCAATAAAAGTATTTGTGTTTTTAAGCAGGCGGATAATTTTACTCGCAGCCAAAACAATACCTGCATCTATTCCTAATGCTTTTGCCATCGAAGCGATTACCACAATCTCAATGTTTGCTTGTTTTGGAAGACCATAGATAGCGCCTAAACCATTATTATTTACACCAATTCCGTGCGAATCATCTACAATCAGTACAATATTTTTATCCTTATTAATCTCCTTTACAAAGTCGAAATCGTAAATCTCGGGCACGAGGTTGTTCATCGAATTGCTGATGAGTACCCAGTTTTGTTCGGTCGAAGTATTAATCCGTTCAACGGTTTCTGCTTGCCAGGCTGTAAAAGAATGAGAAGAAGTGGGTTGTTCGTTGAGCCATAGCGATGGGTGAGTTGCCGGAGCATAGCTTACTTTGCCAAGGTTAGATAAAGCCTTAACGGTAAGTTGTGCCGCTAAATATCCGCTCGAAGTAATCAGGGCCGCTTCTGCTCCATATCGCGCTGCAGCTATATTTTCGGCCTCATCGTAAATGCCTAGTTGAATGTTATTGCTGCGGCTTGTGCCATTATTTAAGCCAAATTTTTTAATCCCTTCAATATAGAGATTGATAAAATCCTGGTTTTGTGGAATGCCCAAATAAGCCGTGCCCCCAAAGTAGAGGTAGCTTTTCCCATCAACAGCGATTTTGTTGCCAAAAGGTTGGTTTATGGCGCTAAATGAAGTAGCCATACGCTAAAAATTATCGTGTATATAAGTAATTATCCTTACCATTTCGGCCCGTACCTCGGCTGTGGGTTTTACAAAGCCATTGTTCATAAAAGCATAGATGTAGGTTTTACCTTTTTTGGTTAACACATAACCGCTTTGGTTATGTACGCCACCCAGCGAACCCGTTTTGCCATAAACAAATGGTGCATCGGTTTTGGGATAGGCATTTTTTAAGGTGCCGCTCTTGCCGCCTGCAGGTAACATATCAAAAAGCTTTTTGGGGTTGTTTACCAGCCTGTAAATCGAATCGAGCAGGTACACATTATCGCGTGGGGTAAATAAGTTTTGGCGCGAGAGGCCCGAGCCATCAACCCATTTTACTTTATCGGGTAAAAAAGAAAGGTAGTTTTTATTGATGTGTTGGATGGCTTTAACCGTACTTAAAGTATCGCCAATCTGGTTGGCGCATACCAGCAATAAATGTTCGGCTATAAAATTATCGCTTGGCAACATCATGTGCTTTAAAACCGAATCGCGTTTTGCCCCGGGCAGAGTTTTGGCATTGGCCGGCATTTTAAGGTTAATGAGGCCAACAGGTTTGTGCAAAGTATCGGCCAGTATTTCTACAGTAAGCTGCGGACTTGTTTTATAGGGATTTTGCTGGTTGTAGCCCGGTTTTACGGTTACAGCAGGATAATGAAAGGTGTTGGTTAAAAAATCGCGGGTTACCTGAAAATTGCTTGTAGTTTTGGTCGAGTCGATTTTAAAGCAGGAAGTGAAAACCCGGGGTTCGATGTTGATTTTATTTGGGCCGGCATAGGTAGAAGTAACCATATTATCCATAACGGGTAGTTCGGTAATCTCGGGCTGGTAGTAAAAATCGTAATCATCCCACGACCATCCATCGCCAAAAAAACTACCCGAATAACGGCCAGGAGCAAAGAACAGCTTTTTGTTCGAAGCCATCAGGAAGTTATAGGCCGATTTATCTTTTACCGCAAACTGCAGAAATGAAGGATCGCCTGTTCCCCAGAAAATCAGCGAATCGTTCCTTTCAATATATTTTAAAGCGGGCATCACATCCGGCAGCATTTTTAAACTCGCAAAAAAAGTATAGAGTTTGGTATTCGAGGCTGGCGTAAAGTACTTGTCGGCATCTTGCTGATAAACCATCTTTTTATCGGCCGGATTGTAAAGCGCAAAACCAACCTGGTATTGTTTAATTACTTCCGATTTTTTAAAGGTTTTGGCTACTTTTTTCGACATCATTTTATCGGCAGAACAGCCGCTTAGCAGGCTTATAGATAATGCGGTAACAAGAAAAAAAGTATTTAGGTTTTTTAATGGAAACATGTTCTAAATTTAGGGAAGCATAATTATCAACTAATTTATTAAATTTAGTTAAATGTTAACCAAGTATAGCCCTGTTGTAATAATCTGTTTACGCAAGTTGATGATTTGCCTGGGCTTGGTTTTGACTATTTTTTCGGCAATGGCACAGGAATTTGCTTTCAGACGGGACCAACAGCAGAAACAATCTATTTCTTTTAAATGTATTAAAAACCTGATTGTTGTACCCCTGTATGTGAATGGAAAAGGGCCTTACGATTTTGTTTTAGATACCGGCGTGGGCCCCATGATTGTTACCGACCCTTCGATTATCGATTCGCTAAACTTTAATATGCTTCGTAAAATTAAAGTATCGGGGCTGGGGATCGAAACCGTCGAGGCTTTTGTTTCACAGAGTATTACCGCCCGGTTAGGAAATGCTGTGATGGACCATGTACCAACGGCTATTTTAAAAGAAGATCTTTTCAACTTATCGGGACACTTAGGGATTAAGATTTTTGGCTTAATCGGCTATAATTTTTTTAACAGTTTTGTGGTTGATATCAGGTATAACGAAAACAGGATTATTGTACACAATCACGGAACAAAAATTAAATACCGCGGAGAAAAAATCCCCATTGTAGTCGAAAACCAAAAACCTTACGTGATGGCCAGTATCGAAATTCCCGACAGCGGGACGGTAAATGCCAGGTTTCTGATTGATACCGGCGCCAGTCATGCATTATCACTCGAAACCCTTGGCGGAACCGCTTTTCCGCTGCCACCAAAAACCATTAGTGCCAATTTAGGCATGAGCCTGAGCGGACAGATTAAGGGGTATGTAGGCCGGGTGAAGAAGTTTAAGTTGGGCAATTATACTTTCAAAGATGTTGTAGCCGGTTTTCCCGATTTTAAAACCATTTCTGATAAAATAGATCTCTCTAAACGCAACGGAAATTTAGGCGCCGATTTGCTCCGTAAGTTTAACCTGCAAATTAATTACGAAGAGGGCTTTATTTACGTTAAACCCAACAGTTATAGCAAACTGCCCTTTGAGCATGATATGGTGGGCATGGTGATTTATTTAGACCAGAAAGAATACAAAAGGCTGTTGATTGGCGAAATAGACCCCAACAGTCCGGCAGAGCGGGCAGGCCTTTGCCAGGACGACGAAATTATAGGGGTAAACTTTAAAAGCGTTGATGCTTATTCTTTAAACGACCTTACTGAGATGTTTAAATCTAAGGTCGACCGGAACATCATTTTTGAAATTTACAGAGATAAACAGGTGTTTTTTAAAGTAGTAAAACTGGAGAAGCGGATTTAACGGCGTGTAATTTTCCGGTTACATAGTGTTTGGGTTGTAACAAGCCTTTAACTTTAACCTCTTATTGCCAAGCAAACTAACTTTTAATTGCACATGAAGAAAAACTTTAAAATACTTGCTTTAGCAGGTATTGTAGCACTTGGTGTAGCCGGAACTGACTCGGCCTATGCCCAGAAGACCCCTAAAAAAGGCAAAGGCGCAACGCCTGCCACACCGCCAGCCGCTGCGGCAGCCCCTAAAAAAGAGGGTATAAAACCATTCTCAGAAATTATTACCGCAAAAGCAAGAACCACTAATGGCTTGTTTAAAACCCATAAAGTTGATGATAAATGGTATTTCGAGATACCAGATTCAGTTATCAACCGCGAAATGTTAGTGGTTACCCGTTTGGCCAAAGTGCCGGCAGGCGTTAAAGTTGGCAACCAGCAATATGGTGGCGAGCAGCTTAACGAGCAGGTTTGGAAATGGGAGCGCAGAGGTAAACAGGTTTTTATCCGCGTACCAAGCTATGCTACTAAAGCCGATCCGAATAGCGACATGTACGAGTCGGTTCAGAACTCTAACCTGGCACAAATATTAGCCAGCTTTGAAATTAAAGCTTACAATAAAGATACTACCGGTGTTGTAATTGATGTTACGGATTTTTACAATGGTGATGTAATGGCAATTGGCGCTACCGATCAGATTCGTAAAGCCTATAAAGTTACCATGTACGATGCTACCCGCTCATACATCGATACCGTTAAAACTTTCCCGATCAATATTGAGGTAAAAACGGCTAAAACTTACCGTGCAGCCGAATCGCCAACAGATAACAGCAACGGAGCGGTTACTTTCGAGTTTAATACCTCGATGTTGTTATTGCCTAAAACACCTGTAAAAGCCAGAATCATGGATAGCAGGGTAGGTTTCTTTGGTCAATCGCAAATTGATTATGGCAGCAATGCACAAAAAGCAGAGCGTACCGCTTATATCCACCGCTGGAACCTGGTACCAAAAGATACGAACGCCTATAAGCGTGGCGAGCTGGTAGAACCTGTTAAACCAATCGTAATTTATATCGATCCGGCAACGCCGAAAAAATGGGTTCCATTCTTAATTCAGGGTATTAACGATTGGCAGGTTGCTTTTGAGGCTGCTGGTTTTAAAAATGCCATCATGGGTAAAGAAGCTCCAACTCCACAGCAAGACCCTCAGTTTAGTGTAGAAGATTCGAGATATTCGGTAGTACGTTATTTCGCTTCTGATATTGCAAATGCATATGGCCCGCACATTAGCGACCCGCGCACCGGACAGATTTTAGAAACACATATTGGCTGGTACCACAATGTAATGAATTTATTGCGCAACTGGTATTTTGTACAAACAGCTGCCATTAACCCTGAAGTACGCAAAGCGAAATTTAGCGATGAACAAATGGGCGAACTGATCCGTTTTGTTTCTTCGCACGAAATTGGCCATACTTTGGGTTTACCACACAACTTTGGTTCGAGCTATGCTTACCCGGTTGATTCGTTGCGCTCGAAAGCCTTTACAGATAAACACGGTACCGCGCCATCAATTATGGATTATGCCCGTTTTAACTACATTGCACAGCCAGGTGATGGGGTAACCAAATTACACCCGCAAATTGGCGAGTACGATAAATGGGTAGTGAAGTGGGGATATTCGTGGATTCCGGGCGGTAAAACTGCTGAACAGGAAAAAGAAATCTTAGATCAGTGGACTTTAAAAAATGCAGGTAATCCATTATACTTCTATGGTCGTCAGGGCACTTCATTAGATCCACGCTTGCAAAGCGAAGATTTAGGTGATAATGCCATGAAAGCCAGTACTTATGGTATTGCTAATTTAAAACGCATCTTACCAAATGTAGAAAAATGGACCTACCAAAAAGGTAAGGATTATAGCGATTTAAAAGAGATTTATACAGAGATTGTTGGTCAGTTTAACCGTTATATGGGCCATGTTGGAACTAACGTAGGTGGTTTAAGCGAAAACTTTAAAACTTACGAGCAAAAAGGACCAGTGTACGAATACCTGCCAAAAGCAAAACAAAAAGAAGCCGTTACTTTCTTTAACCAGCAATTATTTACTACACCACTTTGGTTAATTAACAACGAGCAGTTGAGCAAGTTTGATAACGGTGTATTGTTAAACCGAATTAAAGGCGTTCAAACCAATACGCTTGGTAGCCTTTTATCTCCATCACGTATTGCACGTTTGTTGGATAACGAAACCAAAAACGGTGCGGCAAAAGCCTATACTTTACCTGAATTGTTTACTGATTTAAGATCATCAGTTTTTGTTGCCGGTAGAGCAGATGCCTTTAAACGCAACTTACAACGTGCTTATGTAGATCGTTTACAGGATTTGATGACGAAAGAAAACGAGCTTCCGGCAGGTTTTCCCGCTGATTATGCTGCAAGTTTTGGTTTAACTCCAATCAACGTTGGCTTATCAGATATCAGGCCTTTGGTTAGGGCAGAGCTTAAAACATTATTGGCTACTACCAAAGCAAGAGCTGCAGCCGGTGATGCCATTACTAAAGCACACTACGAAGATTTAAGTATCAGAATTAAGGATATTTTAGATCCGAAGAAGTAGTGATTGAATTGTTGAATTTAAAATGATTGAGTAGCAATGTGCCATTAAATCATTCAGAAATCTCTCATTCAATCCTGAAAAAGGAGCGATCATTAAATTGATCGCTCCTTTTTTGTTTTGTATAATTCTTGATGCTTTAAACTAAAACGTAAACCGTTTTATAATTTTAAGGCAAAACTGAGTTATGTTTAAAAAACTACTATTTGCCCTTGCCTTGTTTGTTTATGGCCTACCAGCTTTTAGCCAAAACGCCGATTCGTTAACAGTGGTAAAAACCAAATGGCAGAAAAGCAGGGTAGCGAGGCAGGTTGTTTTATTTCAGCATCATTTTAAGGCACAAAACCTGTTCGGAGCCAATCAAAATATATCTTTTATAGAAATTAAAAATACCGGTCGGAAAGCTGTTTTTGCAATAGGGGCAGAAGAAAAACAACTGATTACGACCAGTGATTTCGGCTTGCGCGATACTGCACTTGCAGCCATAAACGGCAATTTCTTTGATGTTAAAAACGGCGGATCGGTTGATTTCGTTCGCGTGAAGGGGAAAACCATTAATACCAGCGGTTTAGCTGCCAATGGAGACCGGGCCAGACATCAGCAGGGAGGCGTGGTGATTGAAAATGGTAAACTGAATCTGGTAGAATGGGACGGAAGTGCAGATTGGGAAAGCCGCTTAACAGCTCCTGATGTTTTATTAAATGGACCGCTGTTAACCTTTAACGGGATTGATGAAAGTTTAGATACCGCTGCTTTTAACCGTTTGCGCCATCCGCGCACCTGTTTGGGTATTAAACCGAATGGCCATGTTATTTTGTTAACCATTGATGGCCGCAACATCGAATCGGCAGGGGCAAGCCTGTTCGAACTCACCAAACTTATGCGCTGGCTGGGCTGTACCAGTGCCATTAATTTTGATGGGGGAGGCTCTACCACCTTATGGGTAAACGGTATGGGGAGCAATGGCGTAATTAATTATCCTACCGATAATAAAAAGTGGGATCACGAGGGGCAGCGCAAGGTGGCCAATGTTATATTGGTGAAGAAAAAATAAGCTATGTGGGCTTTTTTAATGATTTGTTGCTGCAGCTTGCGGCGAGCTTTCATGACCCTCATGATTTGGTGCTGCACACTGCAGGAAGGTTTCATGACCCTCATGATTGATTGGCGCGCATGGCGCGACGCTTTAAGTAAAATGCACTTAAAGTTCAAATTTGTGCTGATAAATTGCATTTTACTTAAAACTTAAAGGCCTTTTTAGATAATTACTTATTTTAGGGCCATATTTTTTATTGCAATGTTTAAAAACACTTTATACTTTTTCTTTTTTGTGCTGTGGCTTTCGTCGTGTAAGTTTGGCTCTAAAACCACCGATCCAACCTTGCGCGATTTTACTTTTGAGCCCGTTAAAGGCATCCGTTATGAAGAAGTAAAACGCAGGTTTAAAGATGGTCTTTCTTTTAACGACCAGGGATTTATGCAGAAACCATCGTGGATAATTGAAGTGGTAAGAGAAGATACCATGTCGGCGTGGAGTCCGCAGAAAAACAGAATGCAGAATTTTTACCTGCAATACGATCATGGCAACGTGTACAATTTCGCAGCGGAGTTTTTTAAAGTAAAACACATCAGTAAAGATAGTCTCGTTTTTCAGCGTGTACAGGTTGATGGAAAGGTAATTGCTGCTGATGTGCGTTCGGATGTAAACATGACCTTTTATGCGCAGAGTTACATCAAAAACAAACTGAAAACAACGGCTAAAGCATTACAAAGGCCTACTAAGGCCGATACGGCCTTTATCGAAAAACGGGCAAACCAGGTAAATGCAAACCGAGATAGTGCCTTTGCCGCTACAGATCCGGTTCAGTTTATTTCGAAGAGCAAAATTGCAACAGTAAAGAAAATCAGCACGGTAGACCGACTTAACAACCGCACCGAGGCCTACGATTACATGTTCCCGCAATATGTGATCACGATAGACCGTGCGTATAAAGATTTCTCGCATCAGGTTGCTGCGGTTGTAGACTTTCAGGGCGGTGTACATGTAAAGACGATTTACAACACCCTTACTGAAGATGCCGAGACAAAGAAAAAGGCGGCACAGGGTGTTGCCGATATCTATGTTCGTAACCTTTTTGACATTGCTCCGGGAACCACTTTAGGTGTGCCACATAACAGCGAAATTACATTGACAATAATTGGCAAGGCAATTAAAAAGCCTTAATAATCTGGTGTTTACAAGGTTTTAACGTTAAAAAAATGTTAAAATTTTATTTTGATTTTAAAAATTAAAACTTACCTTGCATTCTTAATTTTAACACTTAATACAATGCAAGAAGGCACAGTAAAATTCTTCAATGTAACTAAAGGTTTTGGCTTTATCATCCCTGCGAATGGCGATAGCGAAATTTTTGTTCATTCAACAGGTCTTATCGACGAAATCCGTGAAAACGACAAAGTACAGTACGAAGTTGCTAACGGTAAAAAAGGCTTAAATGCCGTTAATGTGAAAGTAATTTAATTTATTTATCATATTTTCAGATGGGCTGCTCTCTTGCGATGGCAGCCTTTTTTGTTTTAGCGCACTAAAGCCCTTTACCATATAAGTCATGTAAATATATTGAAGCTAATGTGGCCTTAAATGACTTATATGGTTAGTTTTTATGCGCTTTTCTCCGCAAAAACTGATCTAAGAAAATTAATCCGATAACCAGATCGGCGAATAAGAAAACGTACAGGGTGGTTGGGGTAAAGTATTGATCGAGGTTAAACTCCAGTTTTTTAGTCAGGTTAAAATCGCCGAGACTGATTTTTGCCTGCAGGCATACATAAGTTAAGATAACCAGCAGCGAAAGCACAAAAAAGCCGCCAATGGCATAAATAATCCGCGTATTCACTTTGGTTTTTAAGGCAATGGGTGCAGGCTCGAGCGCAACACTTTCCATAACGTTCCGGGTGAATGACATAGACGGTTCATCCAGATCAAGTGCTCCTAAAACCGAATTCAGTTTTAAAAGGTCTTCGTATTGCGTTCTAATTTCGGGGTCAGCTGCTATTTTTGCTTCAAGGGCTTTTTTGGCCGAATCATCTAAAGTGCCATCAATATATTCCCAAAGCTGTTGTTCTATCGTGTTCATAGTAACTCCTTTACTTCATCTTTTAACAAATATTGTAATTTTTCTTTAAGCCTTTGCCTTGCCCGGTGCAGTTTCACTTTTATCGTATTAGGCTCCATGTGTAACGCCTCGCCAATTTCTTCCAAACTTTGTTCGCCTTTGTAAAACAGGGTAATAATGGCGGCATCATCGGGCATTAACTGGCCAATGGCCTGGTTTAAAAAAGTGTGACTATCTAGTTTTTCGTAGTCGTTGGCGTTAAAGCTTGATGTATGGTTTTCGAGTTGCAAAAGTGTTTCTTCGTTGTGGATCGAGTCGGTATCTAATCGCTTTTTCCTTAAAAAAGTCATGGCTGTGGTATAAGTAATGGTGTAAAGCCAGGTGCTAAATTTCGAAGTTTGTTTAAATGTAGCCAGTGCTTTATAAGCTTTCACAAAGCAATCCTGCGCAATTTCTTCCGCATCTTCGCGGTTTTTCGAAAACCTTAAAGCAAGTGTAAATACAAACCGCTGATGGCGTTTCACCAACAAAGCATATTGCGCAGGTTCGCCCGCCAATATATTTTGGATCAGCTCTAAATCTGTAAGTTTTTGCTCCATCTTTAGCTGTAAGACTACATTAAAGATACGCAGGTTACACGTGAAACATTAATCTTTTTGTCGATAAACCTGTGAGGTTTTTAAAACCTCACAGGTTTGCACGGGAGGCAAAGTTGTTTCTTTGCACGGGTACAGCGCTACAGGAAAAAAGCTGTGGCTCCATAAATTAATGCGAAGCAAAAAACTTTAGCCCGGCAATAGAAGCAATTAAGGTACAGATAAAAAATATCCGCCAAAAAGTGGCTGGCTCCTGAAAATATACAATGCCGATAATTACAGTACCAACGGCACCAATACCTGTCCATACGGCATAAGCGGTTCCCATGGGTAATGTTTGCGCAGCCTTATTTAGCAATGCAAAGCTGAGCGAGATGCAGATAAAGAATGCTACGCTCCATTTCAGGTTGGTAAAGTTGTTCGATAATTTTAAGCAGGTGGTGAAACCAACTTCGAAAAGGCCTGCTATAATTAAGATAATCCAGTTCATATTAAATGTGTTTCGGCAAAGGTAACACAGCTAATTGGGGCAACATTTTACAAATGTTAAAAAATGAACCTATTTATGGGCTGCCCTGATGCGGCTTAGAGTAACCTGGGTTACGCCAAGGTAGGAGGCAATGTGTTTTAATGCTACCTTTTTAATCAGCTCGGGCGATTGTTCTGTAAAATCGCGATACCGTTCTGCTGCTCCTTTAAAGGCGCGGTCTATCAATCTCCTTTCGGTAGCAATTAATTCATGCTCGGCTATTTTGCGGCCCCAGTTGGCAATTTCGAGATTTTGTTGGTAGAGCCAAAACAGATCGGCCAGTTTAATTTTGATCAAAACACTGTTTGCTAAAAGTTCGATATTCTCGTAACCCGGGCGGTTGTTAATGTAGCTGTTGAACGAAAAAAGTACGTCGCCGCTTTGCCCAAACCAAAAAGTAATCTGCTGGTTTTCGCCATCGCTGTAAGCCCGGGCAATACCACTTTGAAGCACATAAAAGTAAGGTTCTACTTTATCGGCCCGAATGATTTTGGTGCCTTTTGGATATTGAACACACTCCATACAATTGCTAAGCTCACGCAAAGACTCCTCATTTAAGGAACTAAAAACGGCTATATTTCTAAGTTGTTCAATCAAAACAGGAGGCTTTATTACAAAAATAGGAATGTTTTTTAGCTTGCTCTTTTAGTACTGAAAATTATTTGTCTATAGCGGATAACCTGGAAATTGATTATTGGTTATTGAATATTTTTTAGGGATTGAAAATTATTTGTTTTTAGCATATAACCCGATGATTGCTTATTGGTTATTGAATATTTTTTACCCCAGGGTGTAACCTGCTTTAAAAAGCTGTAGTCATAATACACAGAACACGGTTCAAATAACAATAAACAGAATATTTACACATTAAAAATTATAGTCATGATCGGTATATTAGTTCCCATCTCACTTTTTTTAGGCGCATTTGCCATGGTATTTGGCATCCGTTATTTATCAAACAAAGAAAAAATGGCCATGATTGAGCGTGGCATCAATCCTGGGATAGGCAAATCGGCACCAAAGCCTTATTTAAGTTTAAAATTTGGCTTGCTGTTGGTAGGCCTGGGCATTGGTTTGCTTGTTGCACTGGCAGCAGTTAGAAACATGTTTGGCAGCGATATGACAAATGCTGAAACCTCGCAGGCCGTTGCCGTTTATTTTGGTTGCCTGGGTATTTTTGGCGGCTTGGGTTTAATCGTTTCTTTCCTCATCGAAAAGAAAGCGATTGATAATGATAAATCCTAGTGTGTGCTAACAGTGCAAACCAAACCAGCCAGCATGCTCCGGAGCTTTCTTATTATACTGGTCTGCAACCTGTTTATGGTAGCAGCAGTAAAGGCTCAAAAGCTCAATAATCAGATTGATAGTTTGATTTTGGGTGCAATGCCCGATCAGCAAGGTCCCGGAGCTGCGTTTATGGTTGCTCAAAAAGGAAAGGTGATTTACCAAAAGGCTTTTGGCAAAGCCAATCTCGAGCTGGGCGTTAACCTTAGCCCTGAAAGTGTTTTTCAGCTGGGCTCTATGACCAAGCAGTTTACCGCTGTAGCCATATTGCTTTTAGAACAGCAAGGCAAATTAAAAGTAAGCGACCCGATTGCCAAATACATACCTGATTATCCTGCAGGCGATAAAATAACCCTACACCATTTGCTTACGCATACTTCGGGCATTAAAGATTTTACCAAAATGAAGGCGCTGGCAGATATTGCCCAAAAAGAGATGACGCCTAAAATGATGGTCGGCTTTTTTAAGGATGAACCTGTTGATTTTGCTCCGGGCGAGCGTTTCGAATACAACAACTCGGGTTATGTGCTGTTGGGCTACCTCATTGAACTGGTTTCGGGCGAATCTTATGCCAGCTTTATTCAGCAGCATATTTTTAAGCCGATTGGTATGGAGCATTCTTACTATGCTAGTGACAGGCAGGTGATCTACAACAGGGCTTACGGTTACAAAAAAAAGGAGAGTGGCTACGTAAATAAGACTGCTATTAACTTTAGCGTGCCTTTTGCTTCGGGTGCATTAATGTCTACCCTGGTCAATTTGCTAAAATGGCAAAATGCTTTAAACCAAAATAAACTGCTCAATACAGCTGAAACACAAAAAGCATTTTCGCGCTATAAACTAAATAACGGCGAACTGTTTAATTACGGTTATGGCTGGCATATTAAAGTGATGGACGCTTTACCTGCAAGAACACATGGCGGAAGCATATTCGGGTTTAAAAGCATGGGTGTTTACCTACCCGGCGAAGATATTTATGTAGTAGGGCTCAGCAACTGCGATTGCATTTCGCCAACCATACTAACCGAGAATATTGCAAAGCTGGTAATCGCCAAAACAGTTAAAAGCAAGTAAACGTGCTTTTGCTATTGGGGTTTAACAATTATGGCTACCGTTAGCCTGCTAATGCAGTTCATTTTGCCCCGTTCATCGTAAATTTTAATTTCCCAAACCTGCGTTTTGGCACCAATGTGCAGTGGTTTACAAATGCCTTTTACCAGGCCACTTTTTACCGGCCGAAGGTGATTGGCATTTACCTCTAAACCCACAGCAATATATTTATCCGGATCGATACACATGTAGGAAGCAATACTGCCCAGCGTTTCGGCCAATACAACCGATGCACCACCGTGCAGAATGCCTGCTGGCTGGTGCGTGCGTTCATCAACAGGCATGGTACCACTAATAAAATCGGCGCCAATTTCGGTAAACTTAATATCAAGCAGCGCCCCGATATGGTTTTTCGGACGGTTGTTCAGCTCTTCAACCGTAAAATCTTTAAACCACATGGTAACGTTCTTTTAAAACCCCAACATGGTGGATAACGTGTCCACCAACGATGAAAAGGATCGAGCGTACATTAATTTCTCTTCCCGAAGCGATACCTTTGCTATTCAGGTCTTCTTCGTTTAGCGATTTAAAAAGGTATAAATTGGCTTTGCGCAGCGTTGCAAATTCTTCAATCAAATCTTCCAGCTCACGTTCGGCAAAGCGGGCGTTTAATACATAAGCATCTTCATCAAAACCGGGCAGGTGCTGTTGCTCTTTGCGGGCAAAGCAGGTAATGCGGAAAGCGAAAACACGCTCGGTATCGATCATGTGGCCCAGCATTTCTTTTAGTGTCCATTTTCCATCGGCATAGGCATAATCGGCCTTATCGGCATTGGCCCTGAACAAAGCCGGAATGCTTGTTACCTGTTCGTTTAATATTTCGAAAATATCGCGGTCAACCTTGCTAATGTAGGTTTCGCCCCAAACCGGATATTCGTTAGGCTGTGGTCGGTTCATATCTTAAACTGCTTTTTAATATTATTCTAAAAGTGGTGCCTTTGCCTAACTCTGAGTCTTTTACAAAGATTTCGCCACTGTGGTAATTCTCAACAATCCGTTTGGTAAGCGATAGGCCCAATCCCCAGCCGCGCTTGCGGGTGGTGTAGCCTGGCTGGAAAACGGCATCGAATTTTGATCTCGGTATGCCTTTTCCCGTATCACTTACATCGATAAAAACCTGTTCTTTGGCCAGGTTTTCAATAATATTAATGGATATCGAACCTTCGTTTTCAATCGCATTAGCTGCATTTTTCAGTAGGTTTTCGATTACCCAATCAAACAAAGGTACGTTAAGCATCGCCCTAACCTGCTCATCGCCGGTAATACTGAATTTAACCTTATCAGAAGTACGAACTTTAAAATACCGGATAAAATCGCTGATGACGATGTAAACCGTATGGTCCTCAAGTATGGGTTTAGAGCCGATTTTAGAAAAACGGTCGGTAATAATCTCCAGGCGTTTAATGTCGTTTTCCATTTCGGCAATCAGCGGATCATCTTCCGCATCAAATTTAGATTTCATCAGCTCCGTCCAGGCCATGAGCGAGGAGATTGGTGTACCCAACTGGTGCGCCGTTTCTTTTGCTAAACCCACCCACACATGGTCCTGTTCATCGCGCCGTGCAGAGCTAAATGCCGCGTAAGCGGTTAAAAGGAAAAGAAAAATTACGCCCATCTGAATATAAGGAAAATACCTTAATTGCGTTAAAATGAACGAATCACGGTAGTAAGCCTTAAACTTTTTGCCGAAAAAGTTCATTTCATCGGGTGGGTGTTGGGCTTTCATCTGTTTCAGTTGCCGCACAAAATATAAACTATCGTAAGTAAGTTTCGGGTCGTTAATTGGATAATTGGTTTTAGTACTGTCTAAGCCATTAAAAGAAGTAATGAGTCCAGCCGAGTCGGTCATGATTACCGGTGTTTTGGTGTTTTTCCTTACGGTTTCTACCACATCGCGGTAATCGTCATTGTCGTACAAAAACATAGCCCGTTCCTGGATACGCACCCAAAGGTGAAACTGATCCGCTTCTTCGCGTTCCATTTTCTTTACAAAAGAATCGGTGTAAAATACTGAAGCAATGCCGATTAAGATGGCAAAAATTAGGAGGAAAAACTTCCAGCGGCGTTTCTTTTGATAAGGGTTCATGCTTTGAGCTAGCCAAATTACAATAACAAAACGAAAAAAACATAAAACCATTATGCTTTTTCAAAAAGCTTAAGGCAATCATTCTGAAAGCATAATCGCTTCATCACAGATGAAAACAATATAAAACGGATGAAAAATATATCTTTGTACCGTCTTGCGCTTTGCGTATGGCGATAGGCGTTTTATGCGCCTTACGCATAACGCCAACCGCTCAACAATTCAATCATGGATAAAAAAGTTAGAGTAAGATTTGCCCCAAGCCCAACCGGAGGTTTGCATTTAGGTGGTGTGCGCACTGCTTTGTTCAATTATTTGTTCGCTAAAAAGAATAACGGAACTTTTGTACTTCGTGTAGAAGATACCGACCAGAACCGCTTTGTAGAAGGTGCAGAAGCATATATTGTAAATTGTTTAAACTGGTGTGGCATTACGCCGGATGAGAGTCCGGAGCAACCGGGCAGCTATGGGCCATACCGCCAGAGCGAGCGCAAACCAAGCTACCGCAAATTTGCCGAGCAGTTAATTAACGATGGTTATGCCTATTATGCTTTCGATACCCCTGAAGAACTGGACGCTAAACGTAAAGATATCCCTAACTTTCAGTATGGGCAGGCTACACGCATGCAAATGCGCAACTCGTTAACACTTACCTTAAGCGAGGTAGAAGATTTATTGGCGGCCAAAGTGCCCCACGTAATCCGGATTAAAGTGCCGGCAGATGAAATTGTACATTTTAACGATTTAATCCGCGGCGATGTAAGCTTCGAGACCTCGTTGGTTGATGATAAAGTTTTATTAAAAGCAGATGGCATGCCTACCTATCATTTGGCTGTTGTAGTTGATGATAAAGCGATGGAAATTAGTCACGCTTTTAGGGGCGAAGAATGGTTGCCATCGGCACCTGTGCACATTTTGCTTTGGAAATATTTAGGTTGGGAAGCCGATATGCCTGCATGGGCGCATTTGCCTTTAATTTTAAAACCCGATGGACACGGAAAGCTGAGCAAACGCGATGGCGACCGCCTGGGTTTCCCGGTGTATGCCATGAACTGGGCAGACCCAAAAACGGGCGATGTTACCAAAGGCTTTAAAGAAATGGGTTTTATGCCCGAAGCTTTTATCAATATGTTGGCCCTTTTAGGCTGGAACGACGGTACAGATCAGGAAATATTCTCGTTAAAAGAGCTGGAAGAAAAATTCTCGGTAGAAAGAATCAGTAAGGCAGGGGCTAAATTCGATTTCGAGAAAGCAAAATGGTATAACCACGAGTGGATTAAAGCGGATAGTGCTGAGCGTTTGGCGCCAGGCGTAAAAGCGGAGCTTGAAAAGGCAGGTGTTGCAGTTAACGACGACGTTTTCTTAAATACCGTTATCGATTTAATTAAAGATCGCTGTACTTTATTGCCCGATTTTGTGGCACAGAGCAGCTACTTTTTTGCTTCGCCGGCTGAGTGCGATGTAAACTCGGTAAAACCAAAATGGACTGCAGAAAAAGCTGAATTTTTTAATGCTTTTGCCGAAAATTTAAGTTTAACAGATGCGGCAACCTCAGAAGCTGCATTTAAAGCTTTAGCCGAAGAAAAAGGATTTAAACCCGGCGAGTTGATGCTGCCTTTCCGCATTATGCTGGTTGGCGGTAAATTTGGCCCCGGCGTTTTCGATATCGCGCTATTATTAGGCGTTGATGAAACTAAGGCAAGAATAGAAAAAGCCATCACCGTTTTTAACGGTTGATATGCAAAATCAAAAAAGGTTATCTCACAAATTGGGATAACCTTTTTTATAAAGACAAGTGTTATTCCTGAAGAAACAATAATGCCGATTTATAATCTTTCGGTTTCCAATTAATAAGTTTCTCTTTGTGGTTAAGGCCTTTTCTGTCAATCACCTCAATGCTAACACTTTTCAATAGCACAGGCTTTTCATCGTCAAAAATGCCAATGAGTGGGGATGTCTTTCTATTATGATTTACGTAGGTTGGATTTGCAATTCCATAACCTTTTTCCTGTATCGATTTTATAAATTCAATAACTAATGCCTTTTCATTTTTTTGATCTTTTCCTTTTTTCAGTTGATCCCAGCGTTGGCTGATAGAAACAGGACGGTTTTTATTTAAAACTGTGGCATTATCTTTGTTTTCGGAACAGGAAACGTTCGTTAGGATAAGGAGGATCAGGTAAAATATTTTTGTGTTCATGATTCATGAATATTTTTTAATAACCAGGCGTCTTTTGTTTTTCGAAGCTTCTTATTCAGGTTGCCTAATAAAAATAAAAAAAAATGCCCGGATTATCCATTACTTTGGCCAGGATCAAAACAATAAATCAATAAAAATATTTCTACATTAGTATAACAATTTTTGATAGATCGGGTTAATCATTAAAATAAAATATAAACTATGCAGTGGTTTGGTAAAGGCAGTAACAACGTAGAAGATGGTAGAAGTGGTGGCGGAGGCAAAACCGCACTGGGTGGCGGTATAGGTATTATCATTGTGGTGCTCGGCTTAATATTCGGGAAAGATTTAACAGGTGTGGTAAGTCAGCTGCCGGCCACTACCAGTACCGAAGAAGTTAAGCAAGGTGTACCCGCTAACGATGCACAGGCGCAATTTGTTTCGGGCGTATTGGAATCAACCGAACAGGTTTGGGATGCAGAGTTTAAAGCAATGGGCAAAACATACGAATATCCTAAGTTGCGTCTTTTTAGAGATGGCGTACAAACAGCTTGTGGGTATGCACAATCGAACGTTGGACCTTTCTATTGCCCCGGAGATCATAAAGTATACATCGATTTATCTTTTTACGACGAACTGAAAAACCGTTTCGGCGCTGCCGGCGATTTCGCACAAGCTTACGTAATTGCCCACGAAGTTGGTCACCATGTGCAGAATTTGCTGGGTATTTCGGCTAAATTAGACGAGGCACGCGGACAGGTGAGTAAAACAGAATACAACCGCCTCTCGGTTAAATTAGAGTTACAGGCCGATTTCTTTGCAGGCCTTTGGGCACACAGTGCACAAAATCTGAAAGATTTTAAATTAGATGCCGGCGATATTGAAGAAGCTTTAACTGCTGCCAATGCCATAGGCGACGATAAGTTGCAGAAACAGGCAACCGGTGAAGTACAGCCCGATTCTTTTACCCATGGCACTTCTGCACAGCGTATGTATTGGTTTAAAAAAGGTTTCGAAACCGGCGACATTAAACAGGGAGATACCTTTAATTCAAGTAATTTTTAGAAAGTTAAAACTTTTTAAAAAAGCTATTGTTTGTTTACAGTTAAGGAGATTCTTTTCTCCTGACCAAACATAATTATCCCGGCTTCTTATTTGTTTTAATAAAGAATGATCCTTATAGTTGATGACAGGCCCGAAAACCTGATCTCGTTACAGAAAGTACTGCAGGCACACAATTTTGAAGTTGATACCGCGTCATCTGGTGAAGAGGCGCTAAAAAAAGTGCTAAAAAATAATTACGTCCTGATTATTCTGGATGTGCAAATGCCCGACATGGACGGCTTTGAAGTTGCAGAAGCCATTTCAGGTTTTAGTAAGGCAAAAGATACCGCCATAATATTTCTCTCGGCCGTTAATACCGAACTCAAATTCATTACAAAAGGCTATTTAAGTGGCGGCTTGGATTACATTACCAAGCCCGTTGATATAAACGTACTGCTGCTTAAAATCAAAACCTTTTACCGCATTTACGAGCAAAACAGAAAGCTGAATGAGGTGCAGGAAAAACTTCTGGAAGAAATAGAATACCGTAAACAGGCCGAACACAAAAAGGATGAGTTTATCAGTATTGCCAGCCATGAGCTAAAAACACCTTTAACCAGCGTAAAAGGCTACATTCAGCTGCTGCAGCGTAGTTTGAACAGGGATGATAAAACGATGGCACAAAACCATCTCGAAAAAGCCAGCATCCAGCTCGAAAAACTAAACGATCTCATTGTCGATCTGCTTGATATTTCTAAAATCGAGAGTGGCAAAATGAAGTTTAACATGAAAAGCTTTTGTGCCGATACCATGGTAAACAATGCCATCGAGATGTTGCAGCAATCCAATCCCGATTTTAAAATTACCAAGCTGGGCCAAACCAACGAAATGGTTTTTGGCGACGAAATCAGGCTCGAGCAAGTGGTAATCAATTTCATTACCAACGCCATTAAATATGCTCCGGGTACCAATCAGGTTAATGTTACCATCAATATAAAAGATGGTGAGCTTTACCTGGCAGTTAAAGATTTTGGTATCGGAATTTCGAAAGAGCAGCAGGAAAAAATATTCGATAAGTTTTACCGCGTTGAAGAAAACAGCAACCGTTTCAATGGTTTGGGCATAGGTTTATATATCTGCTCAGAAATTATAAACCGGCATGGCGGTAAAATAGGGGTAAACAGTGTGCCCGATGAGGGATCTGAATTTTATTTCATTATCCCCATCACCGAAGAAGAAATTACAAAGAACCAGATCTAATTAGCTTTAATCCTTATAATGAAAACAACCCTTAAAAATAATCTGCGTTTAGGCCTAGGTCTGTCGTTGATTATTCTGTTTATCAGTTCTCTGGCTTCTTATGTCAGCATCAATAATCTCATTAAAAGTACCGAGCTGGTAAAACACAGCGACGAGGTGATATTAAGTGCCGAAGGTGTAATCTCTACCTTAAAAGATGCCGAAACTGGCCAAAGAGGCTACCTTTTAACAGGGAATAAGATCTTTCTGCAACCTTATTACGGTTCTACAGATACTGCAATGAATGCGCTGAATAAAATGCAGGCGTTAACGAAAGATAATCCGGAGCAACAAAAAAACATTAAAACACTGAGGGATATCATGTCCCGCAGGCTGAATATCATTACCTCTACCATCGAAATTAAATCGCTTGGCGGGCAAATAGATCCTACCGTGCTTTTGCAGGGCAAAACCTATATGGATCAGGCCAGGGCCACTGTTTCCAGGATGGTGAGCGAAGAGAAAAGTTTGTTAGAGCGCCGCACCATCGAACTCAATAAACTTACTTCTTACACGCCGGTTTTAATCCTGGTAGCGGCTTTGCTGGCAGTGCTGATTACCCTGTTTTTTTACCGCAAAGTATCAGTCGATTTTGATGAGCGCGTGAAGCTTCAGAACGAAATTGAGGATAAAAAATATGAGATGGAAAAACGCATTGTTGCCATTAAAGAAATTGCACATCAGATTTCGAATGGCAACTATGGCGTAAGGCTCGATAGCCAGAGCCGCGATGATATTGGCGAATTATCCGAATCGTTAAATGCAATGTCAATCTCTTTGAAAAAATCTTTCGATACCCTCGAAGAAAACGAATGGTTGCAAACCGGCGTAGCCAACCTAAATGTTAAAATGGTTGGCGAAAAAGATGTTTTCCATCTGGCAGAAGATATTATTGACTTTTTGGCCACTTATACCAAGAGCCAGATTGGAGCTTTATATCTTTTTAAAGACGACGGGTACCTGCATCTAAAAGGTCAATATGCCTTACAAGGACAAAACCTAACCCAGACTTTAGAAATAGGACAAGGTTTGATTGGCCAGGCGGTAAAATCGGGCAAGCCAATTTTACTTGATGATGTGCCGCAAAATGAGCTCACCATTACCCATGCTACCGGCAATATAAGGCCTGCACAGGTAATTGTAATGCCGATTATTAGAAATGAAATTTCTATTGGTGGTTTGGAATTGGGTACCATTGGCAAGTACAGCGATTTGCAATTACATTTTTTAAACCTGGTATCAACCGATGTGGGTACGGCTCTGCTTGGCGCGCAAAACCGTCAGAAATTGCAGCAGCTTTTGGAAGAAACCCAGGCCCAATCAGAAGAATTGCAGGTGCAACACAACGAGCTTGAGGGCTTGAACGCCGAGCTTGAGGCACAGGCACAAAAACTGCAAGCCAGTGAAGAAGAACTGCGTGTACAGCAGGAAGAGTTGTTGCAGAGCAACCAGGAACTGGAAGAAAGAAGCAGTTTGCTCGAAGAGAAAAATGAGCTGATTGAAGAACGCAATATAGAAATACAACAAAAGGCAGAGGCTTTGGAGCTAAGTACACGGTACAAATCGGAGTTTTTGGCCAACATGTCGCACGAGTTGAGAACACCACTGAATTCGATCTTACTTTTATCGCGGTTAATGGCCGAAAATGAAGCGATGGACCGCGAACATCAGGAGTACGCCGAAGTAATTCAAAGCTCAGGACAAGGTTTGTTAAGTTTGATTGACGAGATTTTAGATCTTTCTAAAATTGAAGCCGGTAAAATGGAGCTCGACCGGACCAATGTTAAGGTTGATGATATCGTACTTAATATGCGTGCGCTCTTTAACCCTTTGGCCAAAGATAAAAACTTAACATTCGAAATAGAGCAAGCTGCAGGAGTGCCTGAGTTTTTTAATACCGATAAAATGCGTTTAGAGCAGATTATTAAAAACCTGTTATCAAACGCCATTAAGTTTACCACGGTAGGTGCTGTAACCTTATCTATCGAAAAAAATGAGAAACTGGCGGCGCTGGTATTTAAAGTTACCGATACCGGCGTAGGTATTGCGCCCGAAAAACAGGGCATGGTGTTCGAGGCCTTTCAGCAAGCCGATGGCTCTACACGCCGTAAATTTGGAGGTACCGGTTTAGGCTTGTCTATCAGTAGAGAGCTGGCCAAGTTATTGGGTGGCTACATCGAATTAAAAAGCAAAGAAAACGAAGGCAGTGTTTTCACTTTAACCCTGCCAATTGATAAAAACAAGGGCTTTGATGGTGTTATTGCCAATTTTGATCAACCCGTAGCTACAACTGCAGAGCCTGCGGTTAAAAAAGTAAATCCCTTAACGGTAGCCAATATTCCGGAGGAAATTGAAGACGATAGAGCGAACATTCAACCCGATGATAAAGTGATTTTAATTGTGGAGGATGATACCCCTTTTGCCAAGACTCTGTTAGATTTTACCCGTAAACGAAATTACAAAGGATTGGTAGCTGTGCGTGGCGATGTGGGCATTGAAATGGCCAAAACGTATAAGCCGCTTGCTATATTGCTCGATATCCAGCTGCCGGTTAAAGATGGCTGGCAGGTGATGGAAGAACTGAAATCAGATCCTTCAACACGGCCAATTCCAGTACACATCATGTCGTCGTTACAGGTAAAAAAAGAAAGTTTGTTAAAAGGTGCAGTCGATTTTATCAATAAGCCATTTGCTTTTGAACACATGCAGGAAATTTTTGCCAAACTGGAGCATGCCTTAAGCCGACATCCTAAAAAGGTGCTCATTGTAGAAGAAAATGAGCAGCACGCGAAAGCTTTAAGCTATTTCTTAAGCAATTTTAACATCCAGACCGAAATTGTAAACCAGGTAAACGAAGGTGTTTCGGCCTTATACAAGCCCGAAGTAAATTGCGTAATCCTGGATATGGGTATTCCCGATAAACATGCTTACGAAACGCTCGAGGTAGTGAAAAAGACCCCAGGTTTAGAAAACCTGCCGATCATTATTTTTACCGGTAAAAACCTTTCGAAAGGCGAAGAAAACCGCATTAAACAATATGCAGATTCAATTGTGGTAAAAACTGCGCATTCTTATCAACGCATTTTAGACGAAGCCGGATTGTTTTTGCACCTGGTTGAAGAAAAGAGCAAAGAGAAAGCCAAAACACCTAAAAAGTTCTCGGAGTTGCAGGATGTGCTGAAGGGAAAAACTGTTTTGGTAGCTGATGATGATGTGCGCAATATCTTTTCATTAACCAAAATGCTGGAGCAACACCAGATGAAAGTATTGGCCGCAACCGATGGAAAAGAAGCGCTGAAACTTTTAGATGAAAATGCCGATGTTGATGTGGTGCTGATGGATATGATGATGCCTGAGCTGGATGGTTACGAAACCACAACGGCCATCAGGCAGGATCTGAAATACCGCAACCTGCCCATACTGGCCGTAACGGCCAAGGCGATGATGGGCGACCGTGAAAAATGCATCGCTGCAGGCGCGTCAGACTACATTAGTAAGCCGGTAGACATGGATCAGCTCATCTCTTTATTGCGTGTTTGGTTATATGAAAATCACCATAAATCTTAAACCATTTTAATCAGTTATGCCTCAAAAATTAATTCTCATTATTGATGATGATAACAGAAACATTTTTGCCCTAAAAGCTGTTTTAAAGGCCAAGGGCTTCAATTGTTTGTCCGCTATAAGCGCTCAGGAAGGCTTTTCTATTATGGAACAGCAAGATGATGTGGCCATCGTTTTAATGGATATGATGATGCCCGATATGGATGGTTATCAGGCCATTGCCACGATGAAAAAATCGGCCAGGATGCAAAATATACCTGTTTTGGCGGTAACTGCACAGGCAATGGTTGGCGATAAAGAAAGGTGTCTCAGTGCCGGTGCATCGGGCTATGTTTCAAAGCCGATAAATGTTGATGAATTGTTAATGCAGATAGAAAAATTTACCAATAAATAGTGATAAGTGAAGTAATAGATAACGAGCAGGTTGAACTGTTGCTGAATGATGTTTTAGAAACTCACGGTTATGATTTTCTCGAATATTCGCATGCTTCGATAAAAAGAAGGATTATACGGCTCTATGCGCTCGATAGTTTTGTAAGCTTTGCCGAGTTTCGTTATACCGTAAGAACCGATAAGCAGTATTTTAAGCGTTTCCTCGAAGAAATTACGGTTAATGTTACCGAAATGTTTCGCGACCCCTCATTTTACAAGGCTTTGCGTAACGATGTGCTTCCGGTTTTGGGTACCTATCCATTCATCCGCATTTGGGTTGCAGGTTGCTCTACCGGCGAAGAAGCCTATTCGCTTGCCATTTTGCTTAAAGAGTTAAACCTGCTCAACAAATCGCTTATTTATGCTACAGATATTAATCCCTCGGTTTTAGAAAAGGCAAAAAAAGGCATGTTTCCTTTAAATTACCTTAAGCAATACTCCGAAAATTACCTGCAATCGGGTGGCATGAAAGATTTTTCCACCTATTACACCGCAAACTATTCGCTGGCTAAATTTGATGAAAGTTTGAGCAGTAAAATGATTTTTTCTACCCACAACCTGGTTTCTGATCATTCTTTTAACGAGTTTCAGCTTATTTTATGCCGGAACGTGTTAATTTATTTTGATAAAGACTTGCAGCACAAAGTTTTTAGCCTGTTCGATAACAGTATCGAAAACTTAGGCTACCTGGCCTTAGGCAGCAAGGAAAGTTTAGATTTTTGGCCCAAAGCCAAAGGTTATAAAAGAATTAAACAGGAGAAAATATGGAGAAAACTGTAAATAATACCTCCTGTAGTGCATTAATTATTGGAGGCTCGGCCGGTAGTTTGGATGTGCTGCTCGAAATTTTTCCTCAATTGAACCCCGACCTCAATTTCCCTATTATACTGGTTGTACACCGTAAAGCCAGCAATGAATCGTTGCTTACCGATTTAATTAGAAACCGCACCTCGCTGCAGGTTAGCGAAGCTGAAGAAAAAGAGCTGTTAACCGCTGGAAAAGTATTTATTGCACCAGCCGATTATCATTTGCTGATAGAGGAAGATCGCAGTATTTCGCTAGATTACTCAGAAAAAATTAACTATTCGCGACCATCAATCGATGTTACCTTTCAGTCTGCAGCTGAGGTTTTTAAAGCCGGATTGGTATGCATTTTGCTCTCCGGATCTAATGCCGATGGGGTAGAAGGCTTAAAAAGTGTAAACAATTTTGGTGGTAAAGTGGTTATACAGAATCCAAATACGGCCATAATGCCGTATATGCCCCAGCAGGCAGTATTACAGGTACAGCCGAATGTGGTTTTGGATGGTCATGATATGGCTGCATTTATAAATAAGTTGAATAGTTAATTTACTTTTTCGGAGGTTAAATATATGGCAGGTGTAAAGAAAGTATTTGTTTTTGATGATAACAGGGATATCCTTGATCTATGTACATTTATTTTAGAGGATGCGGGTTATGAAATCAAAACATCTGAAAACGCAAACGATATTGAAAAGCAAGTGGCAGAATATATGCCCGATTTAATTTTTATGGATAACTGGCTGCCTGATTTAGGAGGTATACAGGCTACAAAAGCATTAAAAAGTCATCCGGATTTAAAGCACATTCCGGTAATTTATTTTTCGGCCAATAATGATATTTCTTCACTGGCTGATGAAGCAGGGGCCGATAGTTACTTATCAAAACCTTTTGATATTGCTGCGTTGGAGGATATTGTGAAAAAGCATTTGAGTTAGTGCTTTACTATATTGTTAACCGCAAAGTGGTCAAAGACAAAACGCAAAGTCTTTAAGTAAAATATTACTTTGCGTGCTTTGCGAAACACTTCGCGGCCATTGCGGTTAAGGAATCTTAGTTAATCTTTCCCCCAGATCCGCGTATTCAAATCAAGTTCCTGTACAATATCATACATAAACTTAACGGCTCTAATATCATCATTCAGGGATTCGGCATTAATTAAAGATTTAAACACCGGTGCCTCGAAGTAATTCCGGTTTAGGGGAAAAGCAATGTACATCCTCGATTCGATAAAAGATAAGGTAATTTCGTATTTACTTTCGTGGTTTAGTTTTAAAATCCGATCCATCATGGCCGGGGTTAATATATAGCGCGCTTCTACCTGGTCGGAACCATAGGTTACAAAGGTTTTATCAAAATCCGGATTTTCGAGTTTTACCACATCACTGCCACCAAAGGAGAAGACATTTTTCGAAAACCAGGCGCCCAGTGCATTGGCAAAGCCCTTAGGGCGTACTATGGTGATGCCATTAAAGTTTTTGTTAAAATCGGCGGCGAAAATAATTCCTTTAAAAATGTCGTGCCATTCGGTACGCGTGCCATTTTTGGTTGTGGTTACCGTTTTATATTCGGCATGTACTTCGGCAAAGTAAAACCGGGTTTTACCGGCACTTCCGGTTACCAGGTCTTCGGTATTATAACGATCAGGTTCTTGAGAAAAAAGTTGTGTGTAAACAAATTCAGAGGCTGCTATGCCTGCTCCTGGCTGTAGCGTTAAGCTTTCATCCAGAAATTTAAGCGCTGCCCCAATTACATCCTGTTTATAGGCATTTTTATAAGCCGTTAAATTGGCGCTGATTTTATAATGCAGCACAGCTCCATAAATAAACGGAATTAATCCTGCAATAATTGGGAGGAGAATCGGGAAGCCTAATACAAATCCGAGCACAGCCAAAGCTATGCCCAGCAAAATAAAGATATAGCCTTTGGTTTGGGTTGAGGCAATCTTTTTGCGCTCAATTTCCATTGTAGCCAATACTTGTTGCAGGGCTACATTTCCATCAATACCGAATTGCATTAGTTGTTAAAAAGATCTTTTGCGCTGATATTTTTGCGTTCTTCGGCTGCGGTTTCTAAAACCTGTGTAGGCTGAAAGTTAAGCATGCCGGCAAATAAACTTCCAGGAAACATCATAATAGCATTGTTGTAATCGGTAACAGAAGCATTATAAGTTCTTCGTGCTGCGGCAATTTGCTCTTCACTTTCCGTCCAGGTGGTTTGCAGGTTTATAAAATTGGTGTTGGCCTTTAAATCCGGGTAGTTCTCAATGTTTACCATTAACCCCCTCATGCTACTGCTCAGCTCGCTGTCTAACTGGGCTTTTTCGGCCGGGGTAATGTTTCCTGAGGTAGCCTTGGCCCTGAGTTCAACAATTTTGGTTAGAGTTCCCTGTTCGTATGTAGTATACTGTTTCACTACTTCAACAAGGTTTGGAATTAAATCGAAACGTTTTTTAAGCATTACATCAATAGCCGAAAAGGCATTGGTAACCTGGTTTTTCTTTCCGATAAGTGAGTTGTAAAAGAAAATTCCGAACAGGAATATAACTCCGATAATAATGAGGGCAATAATCATAATTGTAGTTTAAGGTTTAGAGTATAAATATAGGCAAAGGTTACAAATTAACGTCTTTCGCGTTTTTCCTGCCGCTCACGGTTCTGGCGGCGCTCCAGTCTTTTCTGTTTTCTTTGCAGGTGACTTGCCCGCATGGCCTTAAATTTTGCAATATGCGCCTTTACTTCGTTTTGTTTTTCTTCGGTAATGCCAATGCTGTATTTAATGCCGGTAAATAGGCTGCGCCAAATCATGCTAAAGAAAGAGGTGTTGGCCGGACGAGTATAATTTACATTTAAGGGAATCAGTTTTCCATCAGGTCCGGGGTTTTCTGACTTGATAATTAACGCATTGGCTAAGAAAGACAGCAGCCCCCTGGTAACCAAATGGTCTTTCTCCGGGTCGTTCCTCATCAGGGCAACCGACAGGTCGTAGTACGAAAAGGCAACAGTGCCCTTTGCGCCCAGATCGTTAGCCTTGAAGTTAAATTTAAGCTGATCTACATTGCCGCGGTTAATGCGTACCAGCCCCAGCGGTTTGGTAATCTGGTTCAATACGCGCGCATTAAAACTATGCAAGGTTCCGTTATACGAGAAGGCGCCATCTTTAGCTGTCAGGTCGAAAATAAAATTTACATCCAGCTTGCCCTGACCACAAAGATAGGTCGTCAGGTCGGCTTCCATGATTGGGTTGATGTCTTTAATACTTTGGATGTTGGTGGCGTTTTTAATAAAGCCCGAAGTATGCTGGAAGGTAATCTGACCTTTCTGGTTACTTTCGGTATTGTAAACCGCATAATTGATGCCTACATCTTTTACCTGTATTTTTTGCACCAGAATGGGCATGCTTACACGTTGCAATAGTTGATGGGGAAAGCGACCAATTTTATTCTCTACCGGTTTTTGTTTCAACCCCTTTTGGCTAAATACCGATACATATCCATTGGCAATAGCCATTTCTTTGGCCCAAAGCTCTTGTTTGCTGATATAAAGCGGCATATCAATCCCGTTAAACATAATATCGTTCATGCTGATATTAAAACGCTCGCGGGCATATCCGGCAACTTTGCCAAAGGCCATTTCATCGTGCAAAGGCTGCAGAGCGAAATGATTAACGCGTAACTTACCGGTGCTGGCCCTGAAATCGAGTTTTTCCAGCTTAATGTCGTACATGTTATCCGGCGTACGATAAGCATAGTTGTTCAGGTTGATTACAATATCTTTGAGGAGATAAAAGCGGGTCGGATCTTCGGCCGAGGTCGGATCTACCAGTAAATCGGTGAGGGTAATATTTAAATCATCGATAGCAAAAGGCACCTCTTTTTTAACATTGTTATTCACATACTTAAAGCTCACATCCCTAAACCTGATCGATTTGATGCTAAACTCCTTAAGATTTTTGGAAATAAACGCGTAAGGCGACTTAATGGGGCGGGGTGCCCGGCCTTCGTTAAATGCAAGTTGGCGGTTTACCATGGTCACTTCGGGCTTATCAAATAAAACCTCTTCCAGCTGCAGTTTTCTTTCGCGGTAAAGTGTTAAGGGGTGGAAACGTTTAACTACCAGCTTTTTTAACGAAACCGTGTACAGGTTATTGGGTGCCCGTTTCAGCGCAATTAGTTGTTTATACCGGTTCTCATCCGGAACAATCTTTACGTTTTGCAGGGTAGCATTACCCGTAAAAATATTGGTGGTTACCTTGGTAAAACTAATGGTGTATAAACTATCGGTTGAAGTATAAAGCAGCGTTTTGATCCTGCTGGTAAGCATGGGGCGCGATTTTACATTCAAAAACCAGGCAATGCCGGCCAATACCAGAAAAACACCGACTAAGGAGCCTGTAATCCATTTTATAACTTTATAACGATATCTTTTAGTAGCTGGCATTAAAAACTGGGACAATTTTTTAATAGCAATATACAGTTATAAACATAATTGCAAGGCAACAGGACTTAGTTATTTTCTCTTTTTGCCTTTCGGGCAGCCTTTCTATCGGCCCGCTTTTGCTCCCTAACCTTTTTTGCGATTACCTTTTGCTGTTTTACCGGATTTTTTTCGGGCACTACGCCCACACCTACAATATCTTTAATGCCCACAAATACGGTTTTCCACATCAGGTTAAAAAATGATGCCGAATTGATCCTGTTATTGGTCATGGTAGCCTTACGGACTGCTTCTCCCTTCTGCGGGTTTTCATTTTTAACCAGTATCGTATTGGCCAGAAAAGATAAAAAGCCTTTTTCCTTGGTTCCCTCTCCATCAATGTTGTCAGATAAAAGCTTGATTTTTAAATTACTATATAACATGTTCATCGATCCGCTGGCTGATCTTAGATTTCCATCCGCTTTAAAATCGATGTGTTGCACGTCGCCACTTTCTATTTCTACTAAACCCAATGCTTTCGATAAGGGGTTTAAATTTTTCAGGTCGAAATTGCCCAGGTTGCCGCTGTAGCTAAAAGCCCCATTGCGATCAGTAAGGTTAAAATCGATTTTTACGTTCAATTTCCCAAGGCCCATTAAGCGCGAATTGAGATCGGCCAGGGCATGATGGCGCTGCTTCAGTTGGGCGCTATCGTTGGTTACGTTTAAAATGGTACCAGTTAAATCTTTAAAGGTTACTGCACCAGTTTTTTTACTGGCAGGGTTATATTCCGAATATTTAACATCCACTTTGCTCAATTTTACCGTATCAATTAGGGTAGGCAGGTTTAGCCGTTTGAGCGCCATGTGCGGGTAATTTTGACCCTTATCTAAACCTGGGGGTGGCGGAGATTCACGACTCATAAACACTTCTACATTGGCCGGACCAATTTTTAATGATCGGGCATGCAGTGATTGATCGGTATTTAAACCAACAAAATTAACTCCGTTAAATTCTATTTTATCAAAACTTAAATTATAGCGGTCTTTCTGCACTTTATATTTACGGGCGAAAGTTAATTCGGGATACAAAGGCAAAAGGGTAAAGCCTTTAGCAGTTATGCGCTTTGATTTGGCAGAGCCCGAAATGGTATCTACTTTCATCGAATACATTTTATCTTTAGTGATGGATTTGTAGCCCGCCAGCTGAAACGATATATCTTTGGTATAATAAAATCTGCTTGTATCATTACCCGAAAGCGAATCCAGTAAAAAATCGTTAACGGTAATATTGAGGTGTTTAATTGAGTTTTTTACCTTTTTCGAACCGGTTTTGTTGATATAGTCGAAATCGGCATCTACAATTTTTATGGCCTTAACATGGATGGATTTAAAAATCTTCGATACCTGATCGTAAAGAGTTTTCTCGCTTTTAACCGTATCGGTCTTTTTAAGCACCTTATTGTAAATCATATTGATAGAAGGCTGCTGTAAAATAATTTCGCTTACTGCTACCTGTTTTTTAAAATAAGCTGTTAGTATGCCAACGCGGCTAATTTGTAGTTTCTTCAATTTGAGCTCAAAAGTATGTGCCGGAGCCAGTTTGGCCACTTTTAAACTATCGAAAACCAAAGGATTGGGCTTTAGGGTTACATCGCGCAGGGCGAGGCTGCCTGTAATTACATTCAGGTTAATGCTTTTGAAATCGATATTGTACAGGTGGTGAGAGCCATTATATACTCCCTCCTTTATTTTTTCGGTAAGCAGGGGCTTCCATCTCGCACTCAGAAACATGGCGCCGAATAATAAAATCAGGATTAAAACCCCCAGGATACTGCCAATCCAGATCCAAACTTTGTTTTTATGTTGAGCTGTCATTTTTATGGCTTAATTGATACGTAACAGCTGTGAGGAAGAAAGGTTTTTAATAGCTAAAAGACCAAAGCTTAAAGACCAAAGCGTGATTATTACTAAATAGTTGCTTTGTGCCTAAACCCGACCGTGGCGGGATGCCTTTCCCGTACAGGCGGGGGAGATCTGTCTCGATGGATCTCTCGACTTCGTTTCACTGCGCTCGAGATGACGATAACTGGAAGATCATAATCGTACTGTAAACATTTAAACAAAATATGTCAATTTGTCACTTTTAATTTTATTTGTGTATTTTTGCAATCCCCAAAATGTTTTTAAATAATGATTGATTTACAAGTACCAGATAAGACGCATGATGAGGCAAGGCAAGGCGAAGCGTTAATTTTAGATACGCCCGTAAAAGCCGATGCCCGTAAATTATATATCGAAAGTTATGGTTGCGCCATGAATTTTGCCGATAGCGAAATCGTTGCCTCTATTTTGTCGGAGACTGGATTTGAAACCACAGGGGATTACCACCAGGCCGATGTGATTTTTATCAATACCTGCTCGATCCGCGAAAACGCAGAAACCAGGGTAAGAAATCGCCTGTCGCAGTTTGGGGTAGAAAAACGCCGTAACCCGAAATTAATTGTTGGGGTTTTAGGCTGTATGGCCGAGCGTTTAAAATCTAAATTTTTAGAAGAAGAGCGTTTGGTTGATGTAGTGGTTGGTCCCGATGCTTACCGCGATTTACCAAATTTAATTGAGCAGGTAGAAAGTGGTCATAAAGCAGTTAATGTGCTTTTATCGCGCGAGGAAACTTATGCGGATATTAGTCCCGTACGCTTAAACAGCAATGGCATTACTGCGTTTATCTCCATTACACGTGGTTGCAACAACATGTGCTCGTTCTGCGTGGTGCCTTTTACCCGTGGTCGCGAGCGTAGCCGCGATGCCCATTCCATTATTGAAGAAGCAAAAGCCTTGTTTGAGGGCGGTTACCGCGAGGTTACCCTTTTAGGCCAGAACGTAGATTCGTACACCTGGACTTCGGAAGATGGTACCGAAACCGTAAACTTTGCGCAGCTTTTGGAGCTAACCGCTTTGGTGAGTCCTGAGTTAAGGGTTCGTTTCTCTACTTCGCATCCTAAAGATATTACCGACGAAGTTTTACATACCATCGCCAAATACGATAACATTTGTAACTATATCCATTTACCAGTTCAATCGGGTAATACACGTGTGTTAGAATTAATGAACCGGACTTATACCCGCGAGTGGTATATTAACCGTATTGATGCTATCCGCAACATTATTCCAGGCTGTGCAATTTCGACCGATATTATCGCCGGCTTCTGTACTGAAACGGAAGAAGAGCACGAAGAAACCCTGAGTATGATGGATTATGTGCAGTACGATTTTGCCTATAATTTTACTTATTCAGAGCGTCCGGGGACATTAGCGGCACGTAAACTGGAGGATGATATCCCTGAAGAAGTTAAAAAACGCCGTTTGGCCGAAATTTTAGCTAAACAACAGGCACACTCGTTAATGCGCTTGCAGGAGTGGGTTGGTAAAACCGTACGTGTTTTAATTGAAGGAACTTCAAAAAAATCGGATAAAGATTATTGCGGCAGGGGAGATAGTGGTGCTATGGCCATTTTCCCGGCTATTGAAGGTGTTAAACCAGGTCAGTATGCCAATGTGTTTATCGAGAAATGTACATCTGCTACTTTGATCGGTAAAATAGTTTAAAAGCTGAACGACCAAAACAGAAAGCGAAAATAATCTGAAATACCCAGTCTTGATACTAGGTACTTAATACTAAAGATAGGCACTTGACACTAAAGAATGGATACACAAAATATTAAACAACGGTTCGGTATTATTGGCAATTCGCCCTTGCTTAACCGTGCTATAGATATTGCCAGCCAGGTGGCGCCTACTGATATGTCGGTTTTGATTACCGGCGAAAGTGGTAGTGGTAAAGAGGTATTCTCGCAAATTATCCACCAGATGAGTGCCCGTAAACACGGTGCTTTTATTGCGGTAAACTGCGGTGCCATTCCCGAAGGAACGATAGATTCGGAACTTTTTGGTCACGAAAAAGGCTCTTTTACCGGTGCACACGAGGCACGTAAGGGTTATTTTGAAGTGGCCAACGGCGGAACCATTTTTTTAGATGAAGTTGCCGAGCTGCCTTTAGGTACCCAGGCCCGCTTGCTGCGGATTTTAGAAAGTGGCGAATACCTGCGTGTAGGTTCATCTAAAGTGCAAAAAACTGATGTACGTATTATTGCCGCAACGAATGTTGATGTCTACAATCGCGTTAAAAATGGCAAATTCCGCGAGGATTTATATTACAGGTTAAATACCGTTCCATTGCGCATTCCGGCTTTGCAGGAGCGTAAAGAAGATATTTATTTGTTGTTCAGGAAATTTGCAGCCGATTTTAGCGATAAATACCGCAGTCCGGCTTTGCACCTGGAGCCCGATGCCATACAGATTTTAACCAATTACAGCTGGCCAGGAAACGTACGCCAGTTAAAAAATATTGCCGAGCAGATTTGCGTGCTGGAGAAAGACCGCAATGTTACTGGTCAGGCCATTTTAACCTATATCCCTAACGAAGCGGGCAGTAATTTGCCAATGGCGATTAATGCACAATCCAAAGAAGATTTTACCGAAAGGGATATCCTGTACAAGGTTCTTTTTGATATGAAGAAGGATATGGTTGAGCTGAAAAAACTGGTTGCCGAAATTATTCAGCATGGTGGCAATACGGCAACCGTGTTGGCCGATAACCCGCAATACATTAACCAGCTTTACAGAGATGTAGAGTTACCTGCCGGTCAGGAGCATGCTTTTACCATACAGCAACCTGCGCCTAGCAACAATAATATTAATGGCAATAGCAATACCGATTATTTTACGCACGAAGCCGAGGAGGTAGAAGAATCACTTTCGCTGATTGATAAGGAATCAGATCTGATTAAAAAAGCCCTGAAAAAGCACAAAGGCAAACGCAAGTTTGCGGCTCAGGAGCTGGGTATCTCAGAACGAACTCTTTACCGTAAGATTAAAGAATTAAATTTATAAGTTTAAGCCACTGTTGCCGTTATAAGCATGCTGTAAAAAAGCATAACAATCTATCATGATGAAAATTAAAATACTTGCGCTGATATTGGTAGCTACTATATTGAGCGCTTGCTCGTACAAATTTAGCGGGGCATCTACAACTGGCTTAAAAAATGTGGCCATTCGTTTATTCGAAAACAATGCACCTCTGGTAGTACCTACTTTAAGTAACCAACTTACCGAGGCCTTAAAAAACCGGATTCGGACCCAAACTAAACTGATTCTGGTAACTGGCGAATCGGACGCTTCATTTGAGGGCAGGATAACAGGTTACGATATTAAACCGGTGGCGCTTCAAAACAGTGCTACGCCAACATCTGGCGCCAACAGGCTTACCATTACCGTTTCGGTAAAATATAAAAATAACATCAAGGAGCACGAAAAGGAGAGCTTTGAAGAAAGTTTTACCCGCTATTTCGATTTTCCGGTAGGTGGTGCACCCATTCAATCCTTATTGCCCGGTGCTATCGAAAATATTAACAAGCAATTGGTAGAAGATATTTTTAATCGTGCTTTTGCGCAATGGTAGGCAAAACGGCCCGTTAAACACAAAATTTTTAAAAACCCGTCTACATTTTTTTAACTTAGCAGCAAACCTCAATAATGGATAACAAACAGCTACTGGCAGATTTACTTGCGCAACCCGGAAAGGTTGGTCCAGAGCATGCATCCATGTTGCAGGAAATGGCAACGCAATTTCCTTATGCGCAGCCCATTCAATTGCTTTTGGCACGGGCCAATGCAGCATTTGTGCCTAAAGCCGCTTTATATGGTCAGGGGCACGTACTGTTCCATATATTAAATATGGTGCCCGTTAAAGCAACAGGTACTTTAGAGGTAGATGAGCAGGAAGTTTTTGAAGAAATTGGTGAGCCGGCAGCGGCTGTACTTTTAAACCATAACGAGGCTGTAGAAGTAGAAACGCCAGATCATTTACCGGGTTCTGACAGTCATTTGGTAGATTTACCTGCTGTAGATCATTCTTTCATCGAGGCAGCATCGGCAATTGATTTCTTTGCTTTTGAAGAAAAAACAAGTACTGAAATAGTTGCTCCCGCTCCTGAAATTGAAACGGTGGTACCCGATAGCCATGAAAAGAGTTTCGTTTCCAAGTATGACGACGACGAGCTTCCTTATACCTTTTTATGGTGGCTGGCCAAAACGCGCGCTGAGCACGAACAGATTTTTCAGCCTTATGCACAGGCAAAGCCTGCCAGGCAAAAACCAAAGCCCCAAACTACCCAGCCGCAGGAAAAAGCTGAGTTTCAGCAGCAGTATGTAGAGCATATTTTTCATATTCAAACCCCTTTCGAAGTAGCCGACCATTTGGCCGAATATCCTGCTCCTGAAGTTAAAGATGTGAAAGGTGCAGAAATTATTGAACGGTTTTTAAAAGAAGACCCTACCATTAAGCCGCCTAAGCCCGAACTGATTGACAATGAAAACAAGGCTAAGAAGAGTGCAGAGGATCATTACGACCTGGTTTCGGAAACTTTAGCCAAAATTTACATCGAGCAAATGCTTTACCACAAAGCCATAGATACTTATAAAAAATTAAGTTTGAAATATCCAGAAAAAAGTGGTTACTTTGCCGACCTTATCCAATCTATAGAAAAGAAATTTTAAAAATATATTACCATGATAACCTTTTTAATCATTTTATTAATTATTGTATGTATCGCTTTAGGCTTATTTGTATTGATACAAAACCCTAAAGGTGGTGGTTTAGCTACAGGTGGTGGCACCAGCAACATGTTTGGTGTACAACGTACCGGCGATGTTTTAGAAAAAGGATCGTGGGTTTTATTAACCGCAATCGTTGTTTTAACCTTATCAATTACCACAATTGCTAAAACAAGCGGTGGTAGTGCTGCTGTTGGTAATTCAGCTATTCAGGAGCGTTTAGATAAAACACCTTCACCATCACCACTTGGTGGAAACTTAAACAGCGCTAAACCTGCTGCAACAACTCCGGCTAAAGCAGATTCGACTAAAAAATAGTAACAACAATATTTTACCGAAAAAGCTTTCCTCAAAAGGGAAAGCTTTTTTGCGTTTATACCTTTTGCTCTAGATCAGCTTTGGTGCATAAAATGTAACAGGACTAAAATGCCCTTATATGTCTTAGGTGGTGAAAAAATCGCAAAAAATTAACCATATAAGTCATTTTAGCTCTATAGTCTTAAATGTTCTCATATTTCTTAAATGGTAAAAAAGGGTGCTAACAGTTAAACATATAAGGTAAATAGGTTTAAGTATCCTTATATATCTAAATGGTGAAAGAATGTAAGTGCTAAGGTTAAAACAATAAGGTGGAGGTTAATATTTAGCTCGCAGCCGGTGGTACATCGCTGGCAACTTAAGCACAGCTGTTAACACATATTTAACATAAAAGCTTTAAATTGCCACATGAAATTAAGTGTGCTGGTTTTGTTTACTGCCCTTGCCGTAGGTCTTTCTATCGGTATGGTTAATTTTTACTTTCAGCATAGCTGGTATTACCTGGCTATCTCTTTCGGGGTATCGTTTCTGAGTAGTTTTCTGGTTTTTTATTACCTGCTCGAAAAATACATCTATACCAAAATTAAACTCATTTATAAGCTTATCCATAACCTTAAATTGGGTAAAGATTTAAAAGATGCCCTTGGCGAGTATGTAAGTTCTGATCCCATTAATGATGTAGAGCAGGAAGTGAAGGAGTGGGCGGGAGCGAAGAAAAAAGAGATCGATTTGCTTAAAAAACAGGAACAGTTCAGGCGCGAGTTCCTTTCCAATGTATCGCACGAGTTTAAAACGCCGCTTTTTGCCATTCAGGGTTATATCGAAACCCTGCAGGATTGTTTGGTAGATGATCCGGATCAGGCTGTTCTATTTTTGAAAAAAGCTGAAAATAATGTAGAGCGCTTAAGCTACCTGATTAACGATCTGGATGTAATTTCTAAACTCGAAACAGGCGAATCGCCGATTAATTACCAGAAATTTGATTTTGTGCAGTTGGCCAAAGAGGTGATGGAAAACCTGGAGGACCGGGCAGAACGCAAAAACATTAAACTTTTCTTTAAAGATAAATATACCGCCATTACCCCCGTTTCTGCCGATCGGGAAAAGATCCGTCAGGTATTGATTAACCTGATGGTAAATAGCATTAAGTATGGCATTGATGGCGGTGAAACGGCCATTAAGATCTTCGAATTGCACGATCAGGTGTTAATTGAGGTTACCGATAACGGTATTGGTATTGAAGAAAAGCACCTGGCAAGGTTATTTGAACGTTTTTACCGCATCGATACGCACCGTGCGCGTGAGGTCGGCGGAACGGGTTTAGGCTTAGCCATTGTAAAGCATATTTTAGAAGCCCACCAGCAAACCATATCGGTAAGGAGTACACCCGGCATCGGTACAACCTTTGCCTTTACCCTGCAAAAAGGAGGGTAAGAATGTCCTTTTTTTGATCGTTCAAAGTCAAATCTAAAAAAATAGTTCATTGTCTGCAGGCCTTTCCCAGTGTAAAATCCTGACATTCTTGATGGTAAAGTGATTTTTGATGTTGTTTTTGTTAATATAATTAAGAAATTAACATTAACTTAACATTGAGCTTGTAGCTTTGCAACATATTAAGAATTAACATGAACAATATTTTTAAGTTCTTTACGCCTCAAGACAGAAAGTTTCACCCACTTTTCGAGCAGGCAGGAAGCAATGCATTAAAAATTGCTGAAGCCCTTTTAGAAATGGTGAGCACAGCTGACGCTGAAAAGAGAAAAGCCATTTTTAAAGAAATTGAACGCCTTGAGCACGTAGGTGATGACATTACCCACTCAATTTTTCTTGAGTTAAGCCGGAACTTTATTACGCCGTTTGATCGCGAAGACATTCACCAATTGGCTACTGCCGTTGATGATGTTGCCGATTACATTTATGGTACTGCCAACCGCATGCAGATGTACAACATGAACGCCATTAACGAGCCAATTGTTAAAATTGCCGAGCTTTTGGTAGAAATGTGTACCGATATTGATAAAGCAATTAAAGAGTTACGCAATTTCAAAAATATCCGCGTTATTGCTGATGCTTGTATCCGCATTAACAGCGGCGAAAACCAGGCTGACTATGTATTTACATTAGCGGTAGCCCGTTTATTCGAATACGAAACCAATGCAATTGAATTAATTAAACAAAAAGAGGTTTTACAAACGATAGAGAAAGCAACAGATAAGTGCGAGGATGTAGCGAATGTGCTTGAAACTATCTTGGTTAAAAACGCTTAATAAATAACAAACATGGTAACTACCTTATTGGTTGTTGTTGTAATTCTGGCCATTGCTTTCGATTACATTAACGGCTTTCACGATGCCGCTAACTCGATAGCAACGGTTGTTTCTACAAAAGTGCTTACGCCTTTTCAGGCGGTTTTGTGGGCTGCGTTATTCAATTTCGCTGCTTACTTTTATTTTACCGACCACAAAGTGGCCAACACGGTTGCTAAAACCGTAATTGAAAACTACATTACCTTAGAGGTGATTCTTGCAGGTTTAGTAGCTGCAATTATCTGGAACCTTTTAACCTGGTGGTATGGTATTCCTTCCAGCTCATCGCACACGCTGATTGGTGGTTTCGCCGGTGCTGGTATGACACATGCTCTACTCATAGGCGCTAGTCCGCTTGATGCTGTAAACATGGGTTACGTAATCAAAATTGTTTCGTTCATTGTATTGGCTCCGATTATCGGTATGGTAATATCGGTGATTTTAACACTCATTATTATCAATGTGTGCCGTTATGCTAAGCCGGCAACTGCCGAAAAATGGTTTAAACGCCTGCAGCTTTTATCATCTGCTGCATTGAGTTTCTTCCACGGAGGTAACGATGCCCAAAAAGTAATGGGTATTATTGCAACAGCTTTAATTGCGTCAAAAGTGATTCCTAACTTCGAAGCGATGCCTGCATGGGTGCCAATTGCCTGTTATTCTGCCATAGCCTTAGGTACCATGAGCGGTGGCTGGAAAATTGTAAAAACCATGGGTTCGAAAATTACCAAGGTAACTGCATTAGAAGGTGTGGCTGCCGAAGGTGCTGGTGCTGTAACATTGGGGATTACTGAGCACTTCGGTATTCCGGTTTCTACTACGCACACCATTACAGGTTCTATTGTGGGTGTAGGGGTTGTTAAAAGTGTATCGGCAGTACGTTGGGGGGTAACCATTAACCTCATCTGGGCCTGGATTTTAACCATTCCGGTTTCAGCAACGTTAGCAGCTATTATTTACGCTGTGATTTATTACTTTAAATAAAAACAAAATCCTTTATACTCAAAAGACCAGGGCCAAAAGCGCTGGTCTTTTTTGTTGGGGGTAACCGCAAAGAAAGCAAAATTTTTTTCGCAAAGGACACAAAGAACTTTGCCGTTAAATATTTAAAGTTTTCTTTCGTTTCTGTAAATGTAACCCCCTCGGCAAACCGTCATTGCCAGCTTGACTGGCAATCTTAACCCGGGTGCGTTGCACATCCTTAATTTCAGATAAAGTTGGGAATAACAGTTAAATAAAAGCCACAGATTAACAAATTGGATCTAATCTGTTAATCTGTGGCAAAAATATTTGTTGCCAGGAATATTGCTGTGTGTGCTTAGCGCCTTCTCTTCGCGGCCTTGCGGTTAAAACGCGAATTAAAATTTAACGCTCAGTTCAACAACATTGGTGCCTTTTTTAGGTAATACCCAATCCGGGCCATCCTGTATCAACCTTTTGGCTTCCGCATCGGCTTTTTTGTTTAGCGATTTAATTACCGTAACATCCGTTGGCCTTCCGTTGGTTTTTACTTTGAAACTTAAAATTACAAACTGTTCAGGGCCTTTCGGGTTGTAAAGTTTATTGTTGTTTTCGAGGTATTGCTGATAGTTAATTGTTGCAACTGGAATAGGCCTGGTAATATCTTCTGCCGATTTTCCGTTCAGGTTTTGCTCCGCACGAAGTGTAATTTTAGGCGCAGGTATATTTTCTTTCTTGCGACCGTTTGATCCGGTAATCAGTGCAATTTCATTAAGTGTTTTGCCTCCGCTCATAGCCGTTCTGATTGCATTTGGATCTTGCATGCCTACAACCGGAATCTCTTTAAAGCCTATGGCGCTGATTAACAAATCTTTGTCTTTAGCGCTGCTATCAGCTGGCAGTACAAAATTTCCTTTTGTATCAGTCGCGGTAATGTTTTTCGATCCTGCCAGTTTAACTACGGCGCCACCAATAGGCTTTCCATCACGCTGATCGACTACATTGCCGCTGAAAACAATTTTATCCGATCCAAGCGATTGAGGAGCAAAACCCACTACAAATGGTTCTTCAAATTTAGCTTTAACAGAATCGGCCCTGCGTTCTGCAAAACCTACTACTTTGGCCTTGCTTTGGCGTGATTGTTCTTCAATTGCCTTATTTTCTGCAATTTCTCTTTCCGCACTATAATCTGCAGGCGTTATTTTCTTGTTAATCGCCAGATCACTGGTTTTGGCATCTGCAATGGCTTTATCAATTAGCGTCGGTTTGGAAAATTTGCTCAAAGTATCAACTTTAGGGCTAACGGCGGCTACGGCAGTAGTGGTATCGAGGTTAACCATAACACCACCTGATTTACGGGCAGCAATTTCTGCATTACGGCGATTGGTTTCGCGCATAAAGAACAAAATGCTTACCGCAATAAAAGCTACCGTAGCGGTAGCAGCAATACTGAGCCTTTGTGTGGTAATCCCCCAAAGCTTACGCTTGATCGGCCTTTCCGAAACCCTGTCGTGCAATTGCTTTTGTAAAATAGATAGCGTTTGCTTGCGTTTAGGCGATTGTTTTAAGCCTTCTAAAGCTTCGGCAACGAAAGGATCCTCTAACGCCTGCCTTTCTACAAAGTGCATAGCTTTAGCGTCAAGCTTACCATCCAGGTAATCTTCCAGTACATCAATATCTAACCAATCGTTATTCACTACTGTTTTTCTCTATACAAATCTTTAAATTCCGCTTACCGTTCTGGATGTAACTTTTAACTTTTAGCATATCGTAGCCCGTAATATCGGCCACTTCTTTATAGCATTTCTCTTGTAAATAAAATAAATCTACGCTTTTTCGCTGTTCTTCGGGCAAAGTTTCCATACACTTTTCCATAATGGTAAGCTGCGTTTCTTTTGTGTTGTCTATATCCAGATGCACAAACTCGCTGTTTTCCACAAAAGTATCGTCAATAGAAACATTATTTTGCCTGGCCGATTTACGCAGTGCCATTAAACAATGGTTACGCGTAAGCACATGGAGCCAGCTTTTAAAATTCTGTACCTCGTGCACTTTGAGTTTGATGACCAGTTCTTCGAAAATTTGCATTACAGCATCCTTGCTTTGCTCTTCATCTTTGAAGTAGTTGAGGCAAACCCCGAAAACCAGGTGCATGTATTTGTTGTAAAGCGTACCCAATGCATCTAAATTGCCCGTGTTTTTGTACCCGGCAATCAGTTTAGCATCATCTTGCTGGTTATTTCCAGCTGTATTTTTTATAAATCTCAAAAAAACAGGTAGCTATATCGAATTATCTTTCAAGTATAAAAAATATTTCTGAGTGATGAGACATAAACTAATTTTTTAGGCTATTTTATCCATTTACCTGTCTCAACGGAAGTGAAAAATTTAACATTTCGGCTTTGCCGAAACACTTATCTTTGGCTAAGCCATAAAACTGGCCGTTGTTTTGCTTACCAAGATCAAACACACACAACATGAAAAGAATTAACACTTTTTCTGCAGCACTGGCTTTCCTGCTATTTGCAAACTTTGCTGCTGCTGCCCAGATTAAACTGAGCGATATTTTTAAAAAAGTAACCGAAAAACAGGGCTCCACTACAAGTGCTACCGGAACACCATCAACATTTGAAATAGGGCAGGGCATTAAAGAAGCTTTGCAGATTGGCATTTCGGCTGGTGCCGACAGGCTTTCGGTAAAGGATGGTTTTTTAGGTAACCTGGCTGTTAAAATTTTAATGCCACCAGAAGCACAAAAGGTGGAGAAAACATTACGCGGTATTGGCCTCAACAAACTTTGCGATAACGTAATTGTGAGCCTTAACCGTGCAGCCGAAGATGCAGCTACAGAAGCCAAGCCTATTTTTATTTCGGCCATTAAACAAATGACTTTAACCGATGCTACCAATATTCTTTTGGGCAATAAAGATGCGGCTACCGAATACTTTAAAAGGGTAACTACCGCCCAGTTGATGCAAAAGTTTAGCCCCATTGTAACTACGAGCTTAAGCAAGGTAAATGCTACCAAATATTACAGCGATTTAACTACACAGTACAACAGGTTGCCATTGGTAAAACCGGTTAACACCAACCTAACCGAATACGTTACCCAAAAGGCTATTGATGGTCTGTTTATCGAAGTGGCCAAAGAAGAACTGAAAATAAGGGATAACCTGGGCTCGAGAAGTTCTACCTTGTTGCAAAAAGTGTTTGGCTATGCCGATAAGAAAAAAATTTAAGTCTGATTAACATCATAAATGAAAGAGATTCAGGTTCTGTTAGGGGCCTGAATCTTTTTGTTTAAAAACAATTTGTAAAATTGTATATGATGAAATTTAACATTCAGCTGGTTTGCGTTTTGATGGCTGGCACGGTACTTACAAGTTGTAGCAATCAACAATCGGCAGAGGGTGGTTCGAAAGCGGTATTAGACACTGTTTCGTTAAGCAGTAAAAATTATGCGCTGGCTTATCAGGATGGCGAAAAGATTGTAGCTACCAGTATCGATACCATGAAACAGATTTCATTTGGTGGCGCCACCGATCCGGCCATCTCGCCGGATGGAAATAAACTGGCATATACTTTAAGCGATTCTGCAGGCCACCGGTCTATCTGGATTGCCGATATGGAGCATAAAAGCCAGGGGCAACTGGTGGTAAATAACAACAACTATTATCAGGCTGTATGGTCGGCTGATGGCAACACCATTGCTTTTAATATTTTTAACAAGCAAAATCTTTGGAAAATAGGGATTATTAAAGCAGATAACTCGGGTTATGTGATGCTTGATAGTGCTTCTAAAATTAATGTGTATGCCCCAACCTGGAAAAACGAGAAGGAAATTATTGGTCAGGATTTAACCAATTTGTACACTTTTGATCTCTCGGGTAAAGTGACAGACACCAAACCAATAGCCGATTTAATTGGTAAAGATTTAACCATCGCCAGCAGCAATCGGTTTTTCTATACTAAAGATGGTAAAAAGATAATTTTTAATGCCGGCAATAATGATGCATTGGAGGGATTAACTGGTCCGGCTGAAGCGGTTTATATTTTGGATTTAGCCAGTAAACAAGTTAAAAGACTTTCGCCTAAGGGGGTAAACGTACCTTATGTTTTTGTAACAGCCGACGACCGGATTTTTTATAGCGGGGCGGAAAAACCCTTTACCCAATCGAAAATTTATGTCACCGATTTGGAGGGAAATAATAAAATTGTAGTTGATAAAGGGACTAATCCAACAGGAGCTTTAAAATAACAACATGGCAAAGAAAGTAAAAATTGTAATTGTTGGCATCGGCGGCGTGGGTGGCTACTTTGGTGGTATGCTGGCTAAGAAATATGCAGGCAACAAAACTGTTGAAATTGTTTTTGTGGCTCGTGGCCAACATTTAAGCGCAATTAAAGCAAATGGTTTAAAGGTGCTAAAAGGCGATGAAACTTTTATTGCAAATCCCCATCTGGCAACCGCTCAATTTAACGAGATTGGGGCGGCTGACTATATTATCATTTGTACCAAGAGCTACGGTTTAAACCAAACGCTCGACAGTTTAAAACCTTGCATTACCTCACAAACCGTACTTTTACCTTTGCTAAATGGGGTAGATGCCCATGACATCATTAGTCGTCGCTTTCCGGAAAATACCGTATTAAAAGGCTGTGCATTTATCATTTCGCGGCTTAAAAGTGCCGGAGTAATTGAAAATTCGGGCAATGTACAGCGAATATCCTTTGGTTTGGATAGTTCATTAACATCAGAGGTATTATTGCTGAACGAAATATGTGGTAACGCGGGAATTGAGGTAAACTGCAGCGATAAAATTTCAACTGCAGTTTGGGAGAAATTTATTTTTATATCGCCAACGGCTACGGCAACTTCTTTTTACAACAAAACCATTGGCGAAGTGCTTTTATACCATAGTCGTGAAGTTAAACAGTTAATTGAAGAGATCAAAAGCCTTGCGCAGGCAAAAGGGATTGCCCTGAGTGATGATATTACTGAAAAAACCTTTAATACCATGAAATCGATGAAATATGATGCCACTTCTTCGATGCATAGAGATTATCTCGATCAGAAACCCGAAACAGAAGTTGAATCGTTAACAGGTTATATTGTGCGCGAAGCAGCTAAATATGGTTTGGAAACTCCGGGTTACACGCATTTTTATGCGGGGCTGATTGTGAAATGATCTTTGTTTGAGGATTAAAAATCCTCAGTTCGTAAGGTCAGGAAAACATTTCCTGACCAACAAGTGTGACCAATGCATTACTGCTTCATTTTCAAAATATCAGGCTTTCTGAAAAAAGTGAAGAAAATTTAAAGTAATATTGGGTTTCATCCGTTTACTGGTTTACATAAGATAAATAGTGCCAAAAAACGAACCTCAAAATATCATTTCCACTGTTGCCAGTTACGGTAAACGTCTCTTCAGTTTCATCCGCGGGCGGGTGAATACGGATGAGGATGCCGAAGATATTTTGCAGGATGTTTGGTTTCAGTTGAGTAACCAGCCCGAGGCCGGAGCCATTGAACAAATTAGTGGCTGGCTCTATCGAGTAGCCCGAAATAAAATAACCGACAAATACCGCAAACAGAAAGAAGAATGGCTCGAAGATTTTACGTTTGAAGGCGAGGATGGTGAAATTAATTTCAGGGAGATTCTGCTGGCCGAATCTTACTCGCCGGAAGAAGAGGGGTTAAAAAAGCTGTTTTGGGATCAGCTTTTTTTGGCGCTCGAAGAATTGCCCGAAAACCAGCGGTACGTATTTGTGCAGAACGAACTTGAAGAACGCACCTTTCAGGAACTGGCCGATGAAACCGGCGAAAACATCAAAACTTTAATATCGAGAAAAGGTTATGCCGTAAAACATTTACGCAACCGCTTACAAAATTTATATCAGGAATTTATCAATTATTAACTTTGCAGGAGATGAGAAATAGAAAGTTTAGTAAAGGCAAGAAATTCATTTTCTTTTTACCCGTGGTCGCATTAATTGCCACCGCACTGGGGTTTGTAGTAATGTACTTGTGGAACTGGATTTTACCTGAAGTAGTCCATGCCGGGCGACTTAATTTCTGGCAGGCAATAGGCCTGCTTGTGCTATGCCGGATTTTGTTCGGTAATTTTAATAAAGGTGGAGGTGGCGGTGGCTTCCGCGAGAAGGCACAAAATATGCGTGCGAAATGGCACAGCATGAACGAAGAAGAAAGAGCGAAGTTTAAAGAAGAATATAAACGGCGTTGTGGTGGCTGGGGTCGCCATGATCAGCGATAAAGAATTTTTGGAGCCAGCTTTGCTGGCTTCTTTGTTTTCCGTCAGTTTAATCCCTTAAAGTTTGTCATCCTGAGCCTGTCGAAGGACTTTCGGGGACAACAGTTGAGCATCTAAAAGCAGCAGGTAACAGCTGAATTCCCTTTTTTATAAAAATCAATTTGAGACAGCCCCATTCTGGGTCGTTATTGGAAGGGAAGTGCAATTTGTACCGATTTTGCATCGGTAACTTAGCCGAAAAATCTATTTGCAGATTTCTCTCAGGTTTCTGTCCGTAGAGTTAAGCGTAGCATCTCTACGGATGGTGAATAAGATTGAGTTTATAACTCAATAATTACGAACGAGTCATAGACTCTTATCCATTCTTTAATCTGTAGAGCCCTTCGGAACTCTACAGACAGATTGTTTAATAAAAGGAGCCTAAAAGTACAGCCACAGATTAAATCTGCGAATCTGTGGCTTCTTATTTCAATACGCTTCTAACTCTATTTATGATCTTAAAGTCAGCTGGTAACAGCTGACTTCACTCTAGCCCACATCAAAAAATATTTCTAAAAAAAATTAAAGTAAAATCTTTCCTCCTCCGTCTACCTAACCAAACAAGGAAATTAACCATGAAAAAAATATTAAAAGCCATAGGATTCGGAATTGTACTGGGTGCAGCCTTATTCTTCGTTCCATTCATATTCAAATTTATTTTAATCGCCATGCTAATCGGAATGGTGTTCAGGGTATTTGCTTACAACCGCCGCAGGCATTTCGCCCAACGGTTTAACGGATATTATCACAACCCCTTTGAACAGATTACCCCGATTGATGGTCAGTGGTACCGCCCAAACGTTCAGGGCAACGGCATAGCAAACAGTATAAACGTAAATTAATTTAGCCATGAGAGCATTTAGAATATTTTTAGCCTTAGCTGCAGCCGGAGCAACTTTTTACAGCTTAAATGTGTTAGCCGTTCAAAACGGGTACCGCGACCGGTTAGACTTTAAAAACAGGCATTACCACGAGCACGATTGCAGGTCAGAAAGGAATCATGCTTTAAGCCATCACCAAAATACTAACATAGGCACTTTTGAACTTAAATCAGAAACGCCGGAAAGAATCATCCCCGTAAAATAAACTGATATGTCGCGCGTACTTTTTTTATCCAATCCATTCGATAGTTCTGCAAGCCCGATTTTGGGCCTGGCAAACGAACTGATTAACAAAGGGCAGGAAGTTACATTTTTCAGCTCGGATGAATTTCAGGAACCTGTTGAGGGTATAGGTGCTGATTTTAAACCTTACAAGGGAGACCTGGATATTTTTCAGCCAAAAAAGAGCGACGAATCTAAGTCGGGCCTGATTAGCGCATTGCTCGAACCGATGAAATTTATCGATGATATAGTGGTACAGATCAGGGGACTGAAGTTCGATTACGCCGTATTTTCTCCTGCCTATCCTTATGCAAATATCATTACCCAATTATTGGGAATACCCAAAGCACAGTTTGGGGTTTCCAATTAAAATGCCGGTAATAAACACCAGCGCATTAACAATTACAAACCATTAAATTTTAAAAACATGTACAACGAACATAACTGCCATACAGGCAAAATGCATCACGGTTGCGGCCACAGCCGCGGCAAATTTGGCCATCACTTTGGTGGTCGCTTTAAACAAGGTTACGAAATGTTTAACCGTGGTTTCAGGCGCGTGCCTGTAAATATCGAAGAAACCGAAAATAGTTTCATTATTCACCTCTTTGCACCTGCTTTGGTTAAAGAAAACCTGAAAGTAGTAACCAAAGATGATGTTTTAACCATTTCGTATAAACCAGCGGAAGGTGAGGCTGCCGAAAAATTTAGTCGCCGCGAATACAGCAACGGCGCTTTTGAAAGGGCTTTTGCTTTAAACGGTAAAGTGCTTAACGAACAAATTGCTGCAGCCTATGCTGATGGAATTTTAAGGGTAACCCTACCTAAAAATCCCGAAACCAATACACCAGAGAAAGATATCCTGGTGGACTAAGTTTTGTCTATTATAATTTCGCTAATGCTCCGGTTACGATCGGGGCATTTTTTGTTTAAGAACTTTTACAATCAGGCCATACAACTATTAGGAATGATAAAATGAAAGCTTCCTGCCGTGGGTGGGAAGCTTTCATTGTTACTATGATTTGTCGCTGCCTATCGTGGGAAGCTTTCAAAGTAGGTTTGATTTGCTGTTGCGTATGTAGGAAGCTCTCAAAGTAGCTTTGAAGCTCAGTTTCTAAAGGCAGCATGTTTTCAAAGATTTAAGGAGTGGAAAAGGATTTTAGGGGTGGTGTATGCCGGCTAAAATGGCCAATCCGTTACAGATGTTGAAATGCGTTTGCTATTCGCCTTAATTTGAGGTACTTTTGTTAAAAGACAAAAACAAGCAGATTGAATTTTAACGATTTTAATTTTAACCCCGATTTATATGAAGGCCTAATGGCCATGGGGTATAAAAGCGCTACCCCGATACAAGAACAAGCTATTCCGGTAATTTTAGATAATCACGATCTGATTGCCTGCGCCCAAACGGGTACAGGAAAAACGGCCAGTTATCTTTTACCCGTAATGGATAAAATTAGCCGGGCTACCGACAGGCATAATAACACGTTGATTTTAGCGCCAACCCGCGAGCTTGCACAGCAAATTGATTTGCAGGTAGAAGCATTGGCTTATTTTACCAATATCAGTTCGTTAGCGGTTTATGGTGGGGGTGACGGTATTGCTTACGAACAGCAAAAACGTTCGATGCGCGAAGGTGTAGATGTGATTATTGCTACACCGGGTCGTTTAATGGCGCATTTATCATCGGGCGTATTGAAACTGGAGCATTTGCAGCATTTAATCCTCGATGAAGCCGACAGGATGCTGGATATGGGGTTTTACGATGATATTATCCGCATTATCAGCTACCTGCCTAAAAAAAGGCAAACCCTTTTGTTTTCGGCCACTATGGCTCCGAAAATCAGAAATATGGCTGGCAAAATTTTGCACGAGCCTAAGCAAATTACCATTTCTATTGCTAAACCTGCCGAAGGGATCGATCAGCAAGCCTATAACATTCACGATCAGCAAAAACAAGCTTTACTGACCGAAATTTTTAAAGAAGGTAAATACAAAAGCAGTATCATTTTTGCCTCAACCAAAGAGAAGGTAAAGGCATTATATAAAACTTTTAAAGGCTTAGGTATTAAGGCCGAAGCTTTCCATTCGGATTTAGGTCAGAAGGAGCGTGAAGATATTTTACTGGCGTTTAAAAATAAGCGATTGGGAATTATCATCGGAACCGACGTATTATCGCGGGGTATCGATGTAGAGGGAATTGATCTGGTTATTAATTACGATGTACCGGGCGATCCTGCTGATTATGTACACCGGATTGGTCGTACGGCAAGGGCAGCCACCAAAGGAACAGCGATTACCCTGGTAAATGGCAGAGATAAACGCAAATTCGATAACATCGAAAAATTGATTGAAAAGCAGGTGCCACGGATGCCTCTACCTGAGCATATTGCTACCATGGAAATTACGCATGTAGAGGAAAAAAGGCCTCAGCATAAAAACAACGGAAAGAAACGCGTTTGGCACAAAAAGAAACCAAAACCTAAACCAACGAGCTAATTGCTTCTTTAACGTTTTATCTTGAAGGTTAATTTATGTCATAAATAGATCTCTCCATTTCGCTGCGCTTCAGTCGAGATGACGATCTTTTATTATGAGGCATTTCAATAAATTTTAGCCACAGATTCACAGATTTTTATTTAATCTGGAAATCTGTGGCTTTTACATTATCGTCATTGCGAGATGGCTTTTTCAGCCGTCGAAGCAATCTTACATGGGGTACTAGAAGCGCACGCTTTATGATTGCTTCGTGTCTCGCAATGACGACTTTTTTATAAACTGGCTATTTTACGAGTAGTCTTGCTTTGTCGTCCCCCTCTTCGCCGGTTTATTTAACAATATGGTGATATTCTGTTGCCGTTTTGACAACTTTAAAGAGTAAATTAGCTTTATAAAAACAGAATCAAAATGGACGCAAAAATTGGAATAACCGCAGAACATAGACAAGCAGTTTCAGAACAATTGGCTAAATTATTGGCCGACGAATATGTTTTGTATACGAAAACCCGTAATGCCCACTGGAATGTAGAAGGTATCGACTTCCTGGCTAAGCACAAGTTTTTTGAAGAGCAGTATAACCAGCTTGATGAATTTATTGATAGCGTTGCAGAACGTATCCGTAAAATTGGCCATTATGCCCCTGCAACCCTGAAAAACTTTTTGGCTTTAACGCACTTAACCGAATACAGCGAGCGCCATAACGACAGCCTGGGCTACATTAAAGATTTATTGGCCGATCACGAAACAGTTATCGAATTTATCAGAGGTAACATTAACCCGATTGCAAACGATTATGGTGATGCCGGAACAAGTGATTTCATTACTGGCTTGATGGAAACCCACGAAGAAATGGCCTGGTTTTTAAGAGCGCATTTAAAATAGTTTATCAAATCATTTTTTTAAACGCCAATGGGATAAAATCTTATTGGCGTTTTTGTTTTATGGCTATATTTACAGCACGCCATGGCAAATTTTATTATTATCGGCCTGTGTATACTGGCTGGCATCCTTTTTCGAAAAAGCAAAACCCTACCCAAAGATGCCCACAAGGGTATTAATGCCTGGATTATTTACATAGCCTTACCTGCGGCATCATTTAAATATTTACCACACATTGTTTGGACAAAAGAACTGCTTTTTCCGGCATTGGCACCTGCCTGTGTCTGGTTGTTTGGCTGGCTGTTTGTTACGGTGTATAGTCGTGCGCAAAAGTTAAGCAGAGCAACAACAGGTGGGTTAAAGCTAACGAGTGCTTTAAGTAATACCTCATTTCTGGGCTTTCCTTTAATTGCAGCCTATTTTAGCGAGAAAGACCAGGCTATAGCCATTATCTGCGATCAGGCTACCTTTATGCTATTATCAACTATTGGTATTGTAGTAGCTATTCGCTCGTCGCAAAACCAAAAACTGAGTGCGGGGCTGGTGCTTAAAAAAGTGCTTACCTTTCCGCCGCTTATTGGCTGCATTTTGGCTTTAACTCTTCCACATTTTATTAATATTAGCCCACTCGAATCGCTTTTCGAAAAACTAGCCGCAACTGTTGGTCCACTGGCTTTGTTTTCGATTGGTTTACAACTTAAGTTTGGTGGCTGGTTTGGCGAATTAAAACACGTCAGCTTTGCTTTATTGTACAAGTTGATATTGGCCCCTGCGGTGGTTTTGGCCATTGCCATGTTATTGGGCTTGAGTGGAATCATTACCCGGATTACCATCTTTGAAATGGCCATGCCTACGCTGGTAACGGCCGGGGTAGTGGCCGATCAGTATAACCTGAATGCTAAACTGGCTAATTTAGTGGTAGGGGTAGGGATTGTGGTTGCTTTTATTACCACGGGATTGTGGTGGTTGGTGCTTAGTTATTTAGGACTGGTTTAACCGCGAAGCTCACAAAGAAGTAGCGCAGAGAACGCGGAGTCTTTAGGGGATATAGCCACGGATTTAGATTATCGTCATTGCGAGGAACGAAGCAATCTTACTACAATGGAGGGCCTAAAACATTAATTCAATTTCACATCTTGCTATCGTTGTAAGATTGCTTCGTCGTTGCTCCTCGCAATGACGAATCGCTTTAGATTGCACAAAAAAAGCCGCAAAATTTCTTCTGCGGCTCCTAATCATTTATTTTTTTACAAACCTAATTTCTTGGCAATAGCAGATGGAATACCTGCTTTGTTCAATAAAAATGCTGTAGTTTTATATTTCACGTAGTTTTTGGTTACGTATAAATAACCTTTGTAATCGTTGGTTACACCCCATGAGTTTTTAACGATATAGTATTCTTTACCATTTTGATCTTTCGATACGCCTACAATGTGCATACCGTGGTCGTCGGTAGTCTGGTAGTTATCAAAAGCAGCCTGGCGGTTTTCTTGTGTAATTTCCATTTCGGCCTGCGGACCATTGAACATTTCTGCTTTTTGAGCTGCAGTCATATCGTTAAATGGTGTTTGCGGAACAAAAGCCACACCGTTTTTGTAGCTGAAAGATTTTTCGCTTACATCAGTAGCCCAGGCCACTGTATAACCGTTTTTCAAAGCATTATCGATGATATCGGTAATCTCGTTTACTTTAACGTTGTAAACCTGATCAAACGACCAGTTATCGGGAACCAATAAAGTAAATTTGCTGTAGAAAGGGTGATCGTTGAAAGAAGATAATTCTACGTAGTTATCAGGGTTGATACCAACTACTTCGTTAGCGAAAGTTTTAGGGGTATATTTTTTGCCGTTATAAGTAAAGTTCTCAGGAACTGAACCTAAATACGCATCGATTACGCCAGTATAAGCTTTTAACCAGTTTGGTGTTAAATCGCCATTCGAGTTTTTAACCACAGCTTCTAAAACACCTTTTTCGATGTCGCCAAGCTCAGCCGTTTTATTGGTTTTTGTACCATAGTTTAAGCCGGTATATACTTCCTGTGGTACTGCACCATATTTTCTGTACATGTTAATTACATCGTGCAAAGCACCACCATCGCCTAATGAAACCGCACCATGCATACGCACATAGTTGATTCCTTTTTCTACATACGCATTACGCGCCGAGAAAATCTGCGATAACTGAACGGGTTGTTTACCTGCTTTAATCATTTCCGATTCAAGGAATGAGTTGGTAGAGTAGCTCCAGCAAGTACCTGATGAACCCTGGTTTTGTACTGGCGTATTGGCTAAATTAATAACATCAGTAAATTTAAATGAGGCTTTACTGTTTTCGCTTTGGTTGTTTTTTAAAGAATTAACAAGATTGTCCTGACCATAGGTTACTAAAGTAGATAACGACAAAGCCAGACCAATCACACTGATTTTGGTGTAGTTGATCATTTTTTTTATGAATAATTAATAAATTGAGCGAATGTAGAAATACTTACTGATTTAGCACCAGAAAGATTGTAATAAATAGATAACATCAGTCATTTAAATGCAACAATGTTGATTTAGCACTCTGGTAAACTGATCGGGATATTGGTTGCAAGGCCCCCGTCGGAGGTTTCTTTATACTTCGCATTCATATCCAGGGCAGTTTCCCACATGGTATTTACCACAGCATCTAAACTTACTTTTGCCTTATCGGGGTTACTTTGTAAAGCCAGCTGGCTTGCCGTAATGGCTTTTATAGCACCCATAGTATTTCTTTCGATGCAGGGAATCTGCACAAGGCCGCCAATCGGATCGCAGGTTAAGCCCAGGTGGTGTTCCATGGCAATTTCGGCAGCCATTAATACCTGCCTTTGCGAGCCGCCTAAGCACTCTGTTAACGCTGCAGCAGCCATAGCTGATGAAACGCCAATTTCGGCCTGACAACCACCCATAGCGGCTGAGATAGTGGCACCTTTTTTGAAAATACTGCCTATTTCTGAAGCGCAAGCAATAAACTGAATGATTTTATCTTCGGTGTAGCCATTGCAGAAGGTGATGAAATATTGAAGCACGGCTGGTATTACGCCTGCAGCACCATTAGTAGGTGCAGTAACCACACGGCCAAACGAAGCATTTTCTTCGTTAACGGCCAGCGCAAAACAGCTTACCCAATCTAAAATATAGTTAAATCCGTTTCCACCATTTCTAATGGCCTCTAGCCAGGTATCGTAATTGCTGTATTCGCTTTGGCCAATTAACCTCTTATTAAGTGGGAAAGCACGGCGGGCAACATCTAAGCCACCAGGAAGAAAACCGGTGGTGTGGCAACCACGATAAATGCAATCGCGCATTACGGAAAAATGTTGTAAAATCCCCTTTTTGGTTTCTGCTTCAGGTCGCCAGGCTAGCTCATTTTCCATTACAATCTCACTCACTTTTAGGCCTGTTGACAGGCACCAGTGCAAAAGATCCTTGGCTTTCTCAACCGGGAAGGGTAGGTCTACCTGTGGTTTTTTGCTGTTGTCTTCGCCTTCTTTCACCACGAAACCGCCACCAATAGAGTAATAGGTTTCTGAAAAGGCTTTTCCATTACTTAAAAATGCCTGAAAAGTAACGGCATTGGGGTGAAAGGGCAGGCTTTCTGAAAAGAGGAACAGCAAATCGTCAGTGTAATCGAAATCGATAACGAGTTGATTGGCCAGGTTCAGTTTTTTATCCTTTTGGATGGCTTCAAATGTTGGCGTTACTGCATCCACATCAAAAGTTACGGGGTCGGCACCTGTTAAGCCCAGTAAAATGGCCACGTCAGTACCGTGCCCTTTACCTGTTTTTGCAAGCGAGCCATATAATAATATTTTTATGCCTTCTACGGTATCAATTGGATAGTTTTGCGCCAGCGAAGCGGTAAATTGCTGTGCTGCCCGCCATGGGCCTAAAGTGTGTGAACTGGAAGGGCCAATGCCTATTTTAAAAATATCGAAAACTGAAATCTGTTCCTTAATCATTACGAAAGTTAGTTATACAAAGCTATGATTGTTTTGTGATTTTTAGCTAAATAATTTTTGGGTACCCTATATTGATCAGGAGTTCTATTGTTTGGGTGGAGATCACTATTTTTCATCCCCCTGCCCCCTTCAAAGGGGGAAAGATGCGCTTTAAAGCAGCAGCAGCCATTCGTAAAACCGCTTTGTTTTGAGGAATGTTTATTTTATGACACTTCAAGTCGCAACAAGATTGATGTCGCGTTTATATGATGAGGAAATCTCGTCCCCCTTTGAAGGGGCAGGGGGATGAGTTTTTGATTCTGTTTCACGTGGAAAGAGAATCAGTTAAAAATCAAACTCAATAATATCATCATCTTTTAGCATACGCTCTACAAACTTCTGGTGGTTTTGTGGGGTGCCGGTAGCCGTCCAGTTTCCGGTAATGATGTTGTTTACCAGCTGGTGTTTGCCGCGCTGCGGTTTAAGTTTACTGTCGCGAAAAACTTCTTCGTAGCTTTCTAGATCGCCATGGGTATGTTGTTTCTTAACGATACGATAGATCCGTTTGGTAAAGCGGCGATCGCCAATTTCTTCTAAAAAAGGAAAAATAATTAAAGCCAGGAGTACCACAATGGTAACCCCGATAGCTTGCTCATAATAGCCCGACCCTACGGCCATGCCAATGGCAGCCACAATCCAGATGATACAGGCAGTGGTTAATCCTTTAACGCGGTTTTCTTCCTTAAAAATTACACCTGCGCCTAAAAAACCAATACCGGTTACAATGTTCGAGGCAATGCGATCCTGACTGGTTGCCCCTATATTAATGGAAAGAATTGTAAATAGCGTGGCACCCAAACCAATCATCATCATGGTTTTTAAACCTGCCGATTTACTTCTATATTCGCGCTCTGCTCCAATTAAGCCACAAAGTAGGGTAGCCAATAAAAATTTATTGATTTCACTTTGCGTAATGAAATGGTTTTGGTCTATGATTTCGTTCATTGCCATAAATTATCAGAGGCAAATTAATAAAAATCATAACATCTTAGGCCATTTGCCCTGCCACCATTTGAACTATTTGGAAAATATTTTTCATAACCGACGCCAATTTCTGATGTTCCGCCAGTATTGGTATAGTTGATTTTGGAGGTGGTGGCATCGTGACTAATGCCCAGCCTGAATTTCTCGCCATTGGTTCTGCGGTTAAAAATATCGAAGATGACCGAAAAAACAATCGCGTCGTTGCCGTTCCTGTTGCCATCGTTACGATACCAGATGCCGGCGTTAATGCCCGCATATTTGTATTGCATTCCTGCACTGAAAGAGGTAACATTAGTTTGTTTATAGGCAACGATAGAAGGGATAAGGTAACTGCCGTTGCGGTCGTACTGATCAGGAATTAATGTTAATTTGTAGCTCAGATTGCCCGAAACACGGAGCGGTAATTTGCTTTGAAAACCCGAAAGCGATTCGTCGGGGCGGTTAAGGTGGTGGGTAGCCAGCCCCATCATGAATTTACCCACTACCAGGTTTGCACCTGCATTGGCATCTAAATAAAAACGGCTGTCGACACTGGGGCGTTCGGCACCCGAAATACTGCCGGGGATGTAGCCTGTATTGATATCAACCTGATCGCCAAACACCAGTTTATCCCAGTTTAATTTTTGGTTGGTAACACCGGCCTGCAAACCAAACGAGAGCGTATAATCATCACCACCAATAATGTAGGCATAACTTACCGCAATATTATTTTTAACCAGATAAGCGGTGCCTTCGCTGCTGCGGTTAAAAACCAGACCAATGCCGCTGTTTAGCCTGCGGAGATTGATATCGCCCGAAGCCGTCATGTAAGAAAAATCGCTGGCCAAACCTG
>Ga0308169_10000514_pt1 | contig 56566 bp, 51 predicted proteins | sample PhyBR1_2_FD_202139 | JGI IMG/M metagenome (GOLD analysis project Ga0308169, IMG submission 202139) | Phyllosphere microbial communities from UC Gill Tract Community Farm, Albany, California, United States - DLSLSB.R1 | ecosystem: Host-associated > Plants > Phyllosphere > Unclassified | place... | reverse complement strand
CGCACAGCCGAGACCTTGACGGGCACGCTCGCGCCGGCCGACTCGAGGACTTGATTCGCCGCGTCGATGTACTGCTTGGCGAGCTGCTGCGGCAGGACCTCGGAGAACTGGCTCGCAAAGACGAAGGCGCGGCCCTGGAGGAAGGGCAAGTCTGTGCGGCGGCGACGATGAGTCAGCCCAGGAGCGTCGACGAGGCGAGAGAGAGGCCAAGATGCGAGAGAGACGCACCTGATGCAGTCAGGTAGGTCATGACGACGCCCTGGAAGACGCCCTCGAGCGCAAAGTCGGGCGCCTTGCCCTCCTCGCTCGCCTGCTGCACGTGCTCGATGAGGTCCTCGCAGATGGCGCCGACGACGGCGAGAGCGCTCTCGTAGCCCTTCCACCAGTCCTCGTCGCCCTGCGCCCGAAGCTGGTCGGCGCTCGACGCCACCGCCTGGAACGCCGCCTGGAGCGCGACGAGCGACGGGCCCGACAGCGTCTCGACGAGCGACTGGACGAGGTCGAGCGACGCCGAGCGGACGTTGTACGACATCATCTCGTCGTCCTCGTCGGCGACAAACGCATTCGGGTCGGTCGCCCAGCTGTCCTCCTGCGAGCGCTCGCCGAGGAGGTGAACGACGGCTCCGAAAGAGAGCGGCGAGAAGGGGGACGAGGACGCACGTCGTCGGTCGTCATCTTGGCGAACTCGATGGCCTTGACGAGCATGTCGACGAGTGCCGGCGTCGGCTTGTTGCCGTCGGCGAAGAGCGACCTGACCGATTTGCGGCGGACGGTCTGGGCGAGAAAGTCGACGACGGTCGAGACGAGCGTGCCGAGGTCGCTCGAGACGTCCGAGTCCTCCTCGCCGGACTGCGAAGATGGAATGGTGAAGTCGGACGAGTTGGAGAGCGAGGCGGCGGTGTAGATGGGGAACAAGGACGAGAGGTGGGCGCTCGCGAGCGAGAGGAAGGTGGGGAGGGTGCTCTTGAGCGTCGAGGGAAACGAGTTGAGGATGATCTCGAGGGCCTGGAAGATGGCGGTGCGGACGGCGATGTTGTCCCAGCCTGCGTCGCTGCCGAGGTCGCTCGCGACGTCGACGCTCAAGAGCTGCTGGAACGCGCCGAGCCACTGCGGCAGGATCTCGCCGACGGCCGCCTTGACGGCGTCGGGGAACTCGTCCTTGACCGTGAAGAGGGTCATGACCGACTGGCGGAAGATGTGGACGGCGCGCGCGCGAGTCGACGGGCCGTACGTGTGCGCCGCGCCGAGGATCGAGAGGAGGGTCGGCAGCATCTCGCGCGCGACCGGCAGGAGCTGGTCCTCGGTCAAGCTGATGCTGACAAAGTCGCTGAGGGCGCACATGCCGCCCTCGACGGCCTCGATGGACGACGAGCGGATGAGGGCGAGGAGCTGGTCGAGGAGCGTCGCCCAGTCTTCTGGCCAGTCGGGCTGCGCAACGAGCGAAACGATGTTGGCCTGCGTGTGCAGTTTGTTCGTCAGCTCTGCGGCGCGGGTAGGCTAGGGATCCAGCGAGAGGGACGCACGCAGGCGAGGCGGATCTTGCGGACCGGGTCCGAGAGCCCGACGAAGAGGACCTCCCGCACTTGCGCCTTTATCTGTCGACGCGCACCATGAGTCAGCTCTCGTCGCTGAAGGAGTGCAGGGGACAAGGAGAGGAAGGCGAGCGCACCTCGGGTGTTGTTGCGGTGGGGCCCTTGAAGGTCGGGAAGAACGGCGACCAGAACTCCTTGACGTACTTCTTGAGCGCGAAGCATGCGGCCTGCACACACAGAGAACATGCAGGAAGCTGTCAGCATGCTGCCCGCGCAGCCAGGGAGCGAGTGAGAGGAGCCGACGCACCTGCCTCCACGGCACCTCGATCTCCTGCGCCGTCGCAATACGAGCGAGGCCGAGCGCGGTTTCTGCAGGGCAAGAAGAGGCTGGTCAGCTCTACCCACATGCGCCCTACGCCCCTGCTTGAGGAGGACGCACGCACCAGAGGACTGCTGAGCTTTGGCCAGAGCTAGCTCGGCCTGGAGGCGGATGTTGGGGTTCGGGTCGAGCGTGGCGGTGAGCAGCTGGAGCAGCTGTTCGCTGTCCATGGCGGCGGATGCACTCGAGCCGAGACGAGGCGGTGAGAGCCAAGACGAGATGGCGCGCGTCTCATCAGCACGGCGCCAACGAGGAGGCCTGGCTCACCTCGACGACCGCTTCCCTGAAGCTGCAGAGCTGCCAGAAAGGTTCTCCAGCCCCATAGACAACTCGCGAGCGCGAGAGCCGCTGCGAAAGAGACCTGCTCCTGCTCTCTGTCTCGCGCAGAAGGCCGACCTCGGGCTCGAGGCTGGACTGAGGGTGCGAATGCGCAATGCAGGGTGTCTAGACAGCTCGAGTAGCGAATGGGTATCTTCTATAGGATGCAGGGTGCAGGAGGGGGTGCAACGGCGGGAGGGAGGCGAGCGACCTTCTCAACCTCCTCGGCCGCTCACTCGCCGCGGCGGTCGACCTCGGCCGCCTTGGCCTCGTCGAGCAGGCCGTCGCGAGCGAGCTTCTCGCGCTGCTCGACGCGCGACTCGACCTGGCGCAGGTCGAGCGACGCAACCTCGGCCGCCTCGACCTCCTGCCTCGTCAACTCGCGCGACAACGTGCCGCTCGTCTCGGTCGCCGCGGCTGCGGGCGCGGGCGCAGCCGGCTTGTGGCCCGGCGCGAACGTCGAGTTGCGGCGGATGTGGGCGCCGTAGTAGTAGAAGACGAAGGGGATGGGCGCGAGCGCGAGGCTGACGAAGGCGATGAGCGTGAGCGCCCACTGCGTGCCCAGGCCGTCGAACATGTCGCGGGTGAAGACTGCGGCGAGGAGGAGAAGAGAGTCAGCTTGAGCACTGCGCGGGCGAGGAGAGAGGGGGAGGGAGAGCGAGACGCACGAGGGAAAGCGAAGCCGAAGAGGGAGCGCAGGACCGCGTTGGCGGCGAGGACCGACGCCGCGAGGAGGGTGTACGAGTCGATGAGGTAGCTCATCATGGCGAGGAAGACCGAGACCATGCCGAAGCCGAACGGCACGCCGGCGAGGACCGAGGCGATCCAGTGAACGCTCGGGAGGGTCGTCCAGGCGAACCAGAAGAGGCCGACGGGGAGGACGGCGCCGCCGATGCAGCAGAGGGGAAGGCGAGCCTCGGGCGGGAGGGTGCCGCCGTTGGCGATGAGGTTGCGGACGTAGCGCTTGTTGTCGAACACGTTGGCCGCGACGGCGAGGACCATGCCGACGCCGACGGCGATGAAGGGCAGGCCGCCGATGCCGGGGCTCCAGCCGCGCTCCTGCTGGTAGACTATCGAGTACGCGCCGAAGAAGAGGTACAGAATGCCCTGCAGGAATGCGCTCGAGCGTCAGCGAGGTGCTGCAGAGGTCCTCGGGACGAGGCGGACGAGGGAAGGGGGGCGTGCGCCGCCGAGGGCGAGCCGCTGACAGTAGACGCGCAGAGGACGACGAGACTCACGTAGATAAAGGCGGCGTAGATCGAGAAAGCGAGGACGATGGCCTCCTTGAAGAGGAGGACGAAAGGGCGAAGGAGGGCGGCCTTCATCTTGGTCGCCAGGGGCGCCGAGAACATCGGGTGGAGGTCGTACATCGAGCGGTGGACGAGGCCGGTCTTCTTAGTGAGCTCGGCGGCGCGCTTGCGGAGGAGGACCGGCGCGTAGGTCTCCGGGCTGAGAAGGCCAAGGCCCCACATGACGAACGACTGCGAGGAAGGCGCAGAGTCAGCTCGACGGCTCTCTCTGCGTGCTCAAGAGGCTCGAGAGGCGGGCAGGGACGTACGAAGATGGTGAGGACCCAGAACTCCCAGCGCCAGCTGACGTTCTCACCGATGAAGCCGCCGACGATGGGTCCGAGCACCGGGCCGGCGAACGGCGCGAGGGCGAAGAGCGACATGGCCAGTGCGCGGTCGGCCGGCGAGAACATGTCGCTCACGACGCCGCCCGAGATGACGAGGGGTGCCGAGCCCCAGAACCCGGCAAGGAACCGGCAGATGAGGAGCGTCTCGATGTTCTTGGCGAGCGCGCAGGGGATGTTGAAAATGGCGAAGAGGAGGTACGTGATGACGAAGACGGGCTTGCGTCCCCACTGCTCACTGAACGGTGCCTGTGTGCGAGAGAGCGCGAGTCAGCCGCGAGCCCGAGAGCCGAGAGAGAGCGAGCGAGAGGAAGTCGAGGCGCACCCAGAGGAGCGGGCCGAGCGCGAACCCCTGCGAGGCACGTCGTCGTCGTCGTCAGCTCGGCGAACGCTGTGCGAGAGTGACAGGAGGAGGGAGGAGACGCACGAGGACGAAGAGCGACAGGCCCAGGGTAATGACGACGAGCTTGACCTGGAAGTAGGCGAGGAGCTGGCCGAGGCCGCCCGAGTAGACGGACGAGCCGAACGCGATGCAGAGCGTCGAGATGGCCGAGTTGGCGGTGATGAGCCTGCAGGCGAGGAGAGGGAGCGAGAAGGAAGGTCAGCTGGAGCGCTCCTCGTCGGGTCGAGGGGAAGCCGGAGAGGGGACGCACCACTTCTTGGTCGGGGCCCAGTTCTGCGGGTTCTCCATCTCGCTGTCGAGCCACTTGACGATCTTGGGCGAGCTCTGGGTGCCCTCGCCGTCGTAGGGGCTCGCGGCGCGGCCCTTCTCCGCCATGTCGGGGCCGTGGTGCTTTGCGACGACCGAGTGGGCCGAGTGGTTCTCGTGCAGGGTCGAGGTCGGGCTGATGGACATGTCGGGCATGTGCAGCAGCAGTGCGTGCGTGTGCGAGGAGCGCTGGGTGAGAGGGAGGAGAGCGAGAGGTGCCACAAGGGCGCACCTCGCGCAGTTCGCTTTCTCAGCGCCGTCCGCCCTTCCGCGCCGTCCGAGGTCGGCCCGCGGCTTACCCGGACGAGTGCTCGCCGTCTCCGCACCTTGACCGCATTTCCCTCGACAATGTCGCTCCTGTCGAGCTGCACGTCGGTCTTCACCTCGGCGCTCGCGTTTGACCTTCTCGACAAGACTTGAGAGCGAGCCGGACGACGAGAGGTGCGTGCAGCGTGTCTCACCTTTGCAGTTCTCCCTCGTGCGAATCAAGCAAGTGCTCGATGCTTGGCACCGGGCGCTGTTACGAGCTATTTCTAGTGGTGAGCAGAGGGAGCGGCGGAGAGAGCATCGCGAGTCGCGGCCGTCGCAGGAGGCTCGCGCGCGCTGCGAGCTCGCAGCGCGGGGTGTGGCCTTCGCTGCCTCTCCCACACGCTCACTGTGTGCAGCCACGAGTGCACCAGCCAGTCGACGCACACCGTCCCGAGCGCACGCACGCAGCAGCCGTCGCCCACCTCCGCCAGATCGAGCTCGCAAGCCGAGGACCCGGGTCGACCCCTTCCAACCTCGACCCGCATCGCACCACTCGCCCACCTCGCCTCTTGAGCACTTGCGCCGTCTCACGCACGACAAGGTACCTGCGCACACCCTCGCCAGCACCACCCCCGCCCGCCTCGCGCGACTCGACATCAGCGAACCCCCTCCTCCCCCCTCGCCCTTCGTCGACGGAATCCCCGCCGCATCGCCAGCTCTACACGTCCGAGCACGATGGACCCGTCGCCGACGCCCAGCCAGTACGACCACGAGGATGCCCAGGGCATGTCTCGTCGCCCTCGCTCGCGCCTGAGCCAGCAGATCTCGGCCATGTTTGAATCGTCCGACTCGTCCCAGTCGACCCTCTCGAGTGGCAAGCACGACTCGATGACCCGCGACCAGCTCGACCCGGCCGCCTACGGTGCGTCCCTGTCTCGCCTGCCGAGCGTGCTAGGCCGCAGAACCGAGCGCTGACCTCGCCTCGCCCGCTCCTCCCCTTGCAGGCGTCCTCACCGGTGCGGTCGGCGGCTCGTTCGGCCCGTTCCCGCGCTCGTCGACCTTCTCGACCTCTCGCCCTGCCGCCTTCTCGCACCGCGACTCGATCGCGTCGTCGTCGATGGGCGTTGACCCGGGCAGCGTCCCTCCCGGCGGCTCCGACTCGCCGCACTACACGGACGAGGACTACCCGGTGCAGGGCTACAGCAGCCCGCGCATGACGCACAGCGGGTCGCGGCAGAGCGTCGCACGGCTCGAGGGCATCGCAGGCGGTGGGGCGGGCGCGGCGTTGCTGTGGGAGAAGGAGCCGGACGACTTCCTCCACGAGTGCGTCCCTCGTCCCCCTCTCGGTCTCTCGCCCGCCGTGCTCGGCAGCTGACTCTTGCTCCCCGTACAGCCCGGACCCTGCGCTCGACAAGGCGATGGACAAGCAGATGCGCAAGTGGGGCTTCATCTCGCTCCTCAACACGGCGTCCCTCTGCATCGTCGTCATCGTCCTCGTCGGCCTCTTTGCCGGCTGGCCCATCTACCGGTGCGTCCCTCTCGTTCCATCCTGTGCTACTCGGCGAGCCTGCTGCTGATGCCGTGCCTCCTCTCCTGCAGCTTTGCCATCGACGGCTCGTGGGGCTCGTACGCGACCAACACGATCACCAACTCGTCGGGCCAGGTGCCGCAGATCCCGGGCCTGCCGAGCCTCGTCGACGACACGACGCCCATGTCGGCCTACACGCGCACCGGCTTTGACGGCGAGGAGTACGACCTCGTCTTCTCGGACGAGTTCAACACGGACGGCCGCACCTTCTGGCCGGGCGACGACCCGTGCGTCCCTCTTCCTCGTCTCTCGATCACCTCGCACACGAGGTACTGATGCTCTCGTGCGCGTGCAGGTTCTGGGAGGCCGTCGACCTGCACTACGTCCGTCTCGCCGTCCCCTCTCCCCGCACTCGTCGCTCGACGACGCACGCTGACCCTCCTCTCGCTCTCGCTCGCAGTGGGCGACGTCCGACTACGAGTGGTACGACCCGGACGCCATCACGACCAAGGACGGCAACCTCGTCATCACCATGACGCAGGAGCCGTGGAACGACCTCAACTTCCGCTCGGGCATGCTTCAAAGCTGGAACAAGTTCTGGTAAGAGGACACGTGCCTGTACAAGAGAAGGCGTGGAGCGAGACTGACCCTCTTCTCTTCGTGCGCCCGCAGCTTCACCGGCGGCTACATCGAGGTCAACCTGTCGCTCCCGGGCAAGCCGACCGCGCAGGGTTACTGGCCCGGGTGAGCTCCTCTTCCTCGCTCTCTCTCCTCTCGCCTCGACTTGGTCCTGCTGCACCGTGACGACGTGCTGACTCTCTCTACCCGCAGCATCTGGACGTTCGGCAACCTCGGCCGTGCTGGCTACGGCTCGTCTGTCGGTGCGTCCGCTCCCTCTCGGGCTCTCCCGCCGCTTCGTCCACAGCTGACCCTCGACCCTCCCGCAGATGGTCTTTGGCCCTACACGTACGACTCGTGCGACGTCGGCACGCTCCCGAACCAGACGTGCGTCGTCTCGAACCCGACCTCGAGCCGGAGACGAGCCTGACCCCTCCTTCCTCCGCAACAGCTGGCCCAACGGCACCGACCCGGTCGCCGCCAAGAGCCTCGGCGACAAGGATTACGGCGGCGAGCTCTCCTATGTGCGTCCGCTTCCTCCACGGCTTCTCGACCTGCGCCTCGACTGACTCGGGTTCCCTCGCCGAACAGCTTTCCGGTCAGCGTCTCTCGGCCTGCACGTGCGAGGCCGACAAGGACGATCACCCTGGTCCTACGTACAAGACTGGGCGCGGTGCTCCCGAGAGTGCGTCCCCTTCCTCGCCCTCGTCGTCAGCGTCGTCGGCCTTCCTGACTCGGCTCCTCCTCGCGCTCGCAGTCGACATCCTCGAGGCCCAGATCGCCCCGAACGGCAAGCAGGGCATGGCGTCGCAGTCGATCCAGATGGCGCCGATGGACGCGCACTACCTGTGGCGCAACGACACGAGCGAGGCCAACCCGGGCCTCATCGTCTTCAACGAGTCCATCACTACCCAGAGTGCGTCTGCGGCTCTCTAGCGCTCGCTGCTCGCTCGATCTTTTGCTGACCCTGTGCATGTGCGCGCAGACAACTGGAAGGGCTCGATCTCGCAGGAGTCGGCGTCGCTCAACACGCTCACCGACTCGACCTCGTACGAGGGCGCCGGCTACAGCACCTACGGTGCGCTCCTCCCTCGCCCTCTACTTCCTCTCCCTCGGTAGGTCCTGACGTACTCCTCGCTGCAGGCTACGAGTACGAGCCGGGCGCAGACGGCCGCATCACCTGGGCGATCAACGGCGAGAAGACGTGGCAGCTCAACGCCAACGCGATGCCGCCTCGTGACGATGTCCAGATCGGTCAGCGCCTCATCAGTGTCGAGCCGATGTACATGTGCGTCGCTGTTCCTCCTTTGTGCGCGCGAGAGGCGGCGAGGTCGTTCCTGTGCCGCCGCTCCTCCCCGCCCGCTCCACCTCGCCTCCTCGCCTCGATCGTCGCTGACACTCCTCCTACTCTCTCCCTACAGCATCTTCAACCTCGGTACGTCTCCTCTGCAGCGTCTGTGCGGCCCGAGCGGCTCCACATGTCGCTCGCGGGCTCCCCACCCCTCCAGACGGCTTCCTCGACCTCTACGACGCTCGCTGACGCTCTCTTCCCTCCTCCACACACAGCGATATCCAAGGCGTTCCAAACACCCGAGTGGGGCAAGCTCGGTACGTCCGTTTCGACCCGTTTCGAGCGACTCGGCGGTGGTAGCTGACGAGCCGACCCTCCCCCTCCACCCTCCCCCTCCTTCCTCCGTCTCTCGCTACCCTACAGAGTTCCCCGGCCACCTCCAGATCGACTACGTCCGTGTGTACCAGCGCAAGAGCGACAAGAACGTCGGGTGCGACCCGAAGGACTATCGTGAGCTCTCTCGCCGCCGCAATCCTCGGCTCGCCCTTCAACCTCCTGCACACCTTCCAGGCACGACAGCCTGCTCTCGAACCCTAGCTGACCTTCTCCCTACCTCCTGCAGCCACCGCCGACTACATCAACAACCACATGGAGCTGTACACCAAGTGCGTCGAGCTCGACTCCCTCCTCTGCGCCGGAGCTCCCTGCTGACGAGCGTGTGCCTGCAGCCCCAACCTCACGACGTTCAAGCAGGCGATGGACGTCACCAACTACACGGTGCCGCGCAACCGCCTCAGCGCGACGGGCTGCAACTGAGCGGGCGGGTCTGCTATCCAGGTTCTCGCGGCTCGGCTTTGCCCCTCTCTTCTTCTCGTACACACCGTTCTCTCCTCCCCTTCCCCCTCCCTCCCGCACCGTACAGACACTCTGCATACCCTGATGACCCCGACGCGCAGCGATTCTAGAGAGCGCGAGCGTGAGCCTCGAGAGCGGTGGAGCGCAGACTTCGAGGAGAAGGAGGGAGCGAGCACGCCAGCGGCTGGCTCAACTGCAGTCGCAAACTCTCTTCTAGCAGTAGCTCGAGCCTCCCCACCGCGCAAAGGCCGCCGCAGAGGTGTTGCGAGCGGCCACTTCGACTCAACGAGAGAGCGATGCGGCTCGACGAGGTCAAGCACTGCCGCTCACCTCTTGCACCGCTCGAGCACCTCAAGACCGCCTCACTAGAGCAGTAGATCGCTCTCTCGACTCTGTGCGTGGACCCTTGGACTCTCCCTGTGGAGGAGGCGGCTGACCTCGTCCTCATCTCTCCTCGGACAGCTCTCACCCTCTCAGCTCGACCATGTCGTTCGGCCAGATCCCGTTCCTGCCGCTACTCGAAGCACCAGCAGAGCAGCTCCCAGCCGAGCTCATCCCTGCCCTCGCCCGCATCGTCCCCCTCCTCGTCCCCTCGTCCCTCGCCGACTCGATCCTCCCGACCCTCCCCCGCACCGCCGAGTACTTCATCCTCGACGACACGACCCTCACCCTCGAAGCCGCTGTCAAGTACCTCGACAAGGGCGCACGGCGACTCGCTTCTCGGAACCCGGCCTTCCTCGCCCAGGTGCCGGCAGAGCGCCTCATCCTCCACCTCGACCAGCCCAAGGCCGCCGGCCTCCTGGGCAACGCCGACCTCGTCGCGAGCATCTCGGGCGTGCTCCTCGAGACGTCGTCGTTCCTCGAGGAGGACCTCAAGCCGGTGCGGGCGGCGCTCAAGGCGGCGCCCGGTCGACCTCGCGACCTGTTCGTCCTGTCGGCGTCGCGCTCGGCCGAGCAGGTCCTCGCACAACCAGCGGCGTTCAAGCTCATGAGCAAGACGGTCGGCGGTACGTGCGTCGTCCCGTCGTCGCTCCTGTCGGTCAAGCCGGGCAACCTCGAGATCCCGCACCCGGACGACGGCAAGCTCAGCGTCGCGACCCTGTTCACGTCGGCGCTGCGGTCGGACCGGCCCGACGGCCTGTTCGTCACGGTGCCCATGTCGCTCACGTCGGTCACGACGTCGCTCGGCGTCGTGTACTCGTCGACCGAGTCGATCGCGACCTCGATCCTGACGGGCGACGCCGTCTACTACTCGCGGTCCCGCAACGGCCTGTGGCACAAGGGCGCGACGTCGGGCGCGATGCAGCGCGTCGAGCGCATCCGCGTCGACTGCGACTACGACGCGCTCGAGTTTGGCGTCGTCGAGGCGGGCCCGAACGGCGAGAAGGAGGGCTTCTGCCACGTGCCCGAGCAGACGTCGTGCTTTGGCGGCGTCGCGGGCCTCGCCGAGCTCGAGTCGACGCTCAAGAAGCGCATGGCCGAGGCGCCCGCCGGGTCGTACACCAAGCGCCTGTTCGACGAGCCCAAGCTTCTGCGGGCCAAGATCATGGAGGAGGCGGGCGAGGTGTGCGACGCCGAGACCAAGGCCGACCTCGCGGGCGAGGTGGCCGACCTCCTGTACTTTACGATGACGCGCGCCGTCAGCATGGGCGTGTCGCTCCAGGACGTCCAGGCCGTCCTCGACCAGCGCAGCCTCAAGGTGACGCGGCGCAAGGGCGACGCCAAGCCCGAGTGGGTCGACAAGCTCGGGCTCAGCGGTGAGCAGGCCGTCGGCGTCCAGGGCGACAAGTAGAACGAGTCGGGCGCGAGGGGCGGGCCCGCTCGCAGCTGCAACGTCGTCAAGGTCGTCCCCTCGTTCGCGCTCACGGCGCGCCGCGCTTCTCGCTGCGCCTCGGGCGGGGCTGCCTGCTCGACTCGCTGAGCTCCATGTCGGCTTTTCTGTGCGGCGACGAGCTGGGCGCGATGCTTGTCGGGCGAGGAGGACGGCGAGCGGGCCCGAGCGAGCGAGCGAGAGCCGAAAGTCGCGAGCTTGAAAGTGGGCCCGCTGCTCCATCTAGACTGTTGCTATGCAGTCACGAGGAGGATGGTGAGCCTGAGAAGCGCCCGAAGCGACGAGAGCCAGAGTCAAAGCCAGAGGCCGTGTCCGACGTCCGACGCTCCGCTGTGGCGGCCAAGTCCGCGCTCCTCATCATCTCGACCTCGCTCCTCCCGCTCGCCCTCGCACCACCATGGACGCCGTCAGCGAGTACCGGTGCCCAGTCTACTCGAGCGACTCGGTCGACGCCGCCAAGCGCGCAGAGCTGCTCGTGCGCCCCGTCAAGTCGTCGGCCGACATCCTCGCCCTCGTCTCGCCCATCCTCGACTCTGTGCGCAACGGCGGCGACGAGGGCCTGCGCGCGTGCGTCGTCAAGTTCGACCGCTGCCTCGCCGCAGAGGACACGACCTTCCCGCTCACCCTCAAGGCCCCCTTCCCCGCCGAGCTCGCCAAGATCGACCCCAAGGTCAAGGAGGCCATCGACGTCGCCTACAGCAACATCAAGGTCCGTCCTCGTTCCTCTCTCTCTCTAGCTGCACTGTGTGCTCAGCTGACCCTGCTCTTCCCCCGCGCGCAGGCCTTCCACGCCGCCCAGATGGAGCGCGAGTCGGAGCCCATCCGGGTCGAGACGATGCCCGGCGTCGTCTGCCAGCGCTTTGCTCGCCCCATAGGCAGTGTCGGCCTCTACGTGTGCGTCGTCCTACCTCCACCCCTCCCCTCGTGCGCGCGAGCTCTCGAGCTGACCCGTGCCCTCCCCCTTGCCTTGCACAGCCCCGGCGGCACCGCCGTCCTTCCTAGGTGCGCTCCACTCTCCTGCGTTCGCTCCCTCGCCATGCTCGTTCGCTGACCCTTGCCATTTCCCACGCAGCACCGCCCTCATGCTCGGCGTTCCTGCGCAGGTCGCAGGGTGCAAGAACATCACGCTCGCGACCCCTCCCCGACCCGACGGCTCGATCTCGCCCGAGATCATCTACATCGCCGGCCTCGTCGGCGCCCAGACGGTCGTCCGGGCAGGAGGTGCGCACGCCATCGCGGCCATGGCGTACGGGACCGAGACGGTGCCCAAGGCGGACAAGCTGTACGGGCCGGGCAACCAGTTCGTGACCGCGGCAAAGATGGTGCGTCTCTCCCTCCCTCCCGCTCGCTCCTCTCCTCTCCTCGCTCTCGAGCTGACTCTGAGCGCTCCATGTGCGCAGTCGGTGGCGATGGACTCGGGCGCGCGAGTCGCGATCGACGTTCCGGCAGGTCCCTCGGAGGTCCTCGTGCGTCCTCCTCCCTCTCGTGCTCTGCGCTCTCCTCGTCGTCCCCTCCTCTTCGGCAGCTGATTCGCTTCGTCCCCCTGCAGGTCATCTGCGACAAGACGGCCGACCCGGCACTCGTCGCGTCGGACCTCCTCGGGCAGCAGGAGCACGGCCTCGACTCGCAGTCCGTCCTCGTCACGATCGACTGCGACGACAGCTACGTCGAGGCCGTCAACGCCGCCGTTGCCGAGCAGGCGCAGGCGCTTCCTCGGGCCGAGATCCTCCGCAAGAGCTTGAGCCAGAGCTTCATCCTACAGACCAAGAGCGTCGACGAGGCGTTCGCCTTCTCGAACGACTACGCGCCCGAGCACCTCCTCCTGTACATCGAGGACGCGGCAAAGTCGATCGAGCTCGTCGAGAACGCCGGCTCGGTTTTCGTCGGGCCTTGGTCCCCTGTCGCGTGCGTCCTCGCTCCTCTCTCTCTCCCTCTCTCGGCGGCGCTCGCGGCTGACACCTCGCGCTCGCCTCCTGCGCAGATGCGGCGACTACGCCTCCGGCACCAACCACACCCTGCGTGCGTCGACTTCCCTTTCCTGTTCCTGCGCTCGTTCCTCGAGCTGACTCGGCCCCCCTTGTCCCTCTTCCTCTTGCTCGCCTCGCAGCCACGGTCGGCTACGCCAAGCAGTACTCCGGCGTCTCGACCTCGTCCTTCCTCAAGCACTTCACCTCGCAGGAGCTGTCGCCGGCAGGGCTCAAGAACCTCGGGCCCTACGTCGAGATCCTCGCCGACGTCGAGCAGCTCGGCGCGCACAAGGCGAGCGTCTCGCTCCGGCTCGACAAGATTGCTCGCGAGGGCTTGTAGACTTTCTCGAGGATGACATGAACGACGACTGCATGCATAGAACCGTGTTGCACAGCTACTCGGGACGAAGAGGGGAAGAGCTCGAGAAGGACTAGTGGCTGTGGCCGACGTGCTCGAGCGCGTGCGCCTCCTCGGGGTCGAGCCCTGTAGAGCAAGACATGCTCTACGTAAGAGAGAGTCGCCGGAAGTATGAGGAGGAGAGAAAAGCGCGCACAGTCCTCGAACCCGTCCTCGAAGAGCTCCTCGAGCTTCTCGACCTTGCGCTGCACGCTCTTCTTGCTCTGCTCGGGTCGCCGTCTCGTCAGTGTCGTCTTGAAGCTGTGCAGAGAGACAGAGAGAGCGGGCGCACCTTCATGACCTTCTTCCACTGGCGCCACTCGTCGTCGTTGAGCAGGCAGGCGTCGAGCTCGGCGGTCAGGAGCGGCTGGATCGTCTCGAGCTCCTCGCCGATGAAGACGAGCTCTTGACGACGGTCGCCCCACGCGCCGCGGAAGTCGGCCTTCATCTTCTTGCGAATCCTGCGGGCGAAGGAGGAGGCGTGAGCGCGAGGTCGAGTGGGTCCGAGCGCATGCCGATGCTCCTGGTCGGCGACGGCGGAGCGACATTCGCTGAGACGTCTATGAGTGCGTGCGTCGAAGTCGAGATGGAGGGCTCGAGCAAGGAAGAGGAGGAGGAAGGGAAAGGAGACGCACTCCGGGTGCTCGGGCCACGTCTCCTCGTCCTGCTCGCACAGCCACTTGTCGCCGCCGCTCAAGCTCAGCATGACGCCTGCTTGACTCCACTCGCCGCTCATCGACGGCCTCGTCGCGAGCCAGAAAAAGCCCTTCGAGCGGTGCAGAGGTCCGAACGCCGGGTCGGCCTTCTTGTTGGCGAGTCGGGCGACCGGGTCAAGCTGCGGCTGCTTGTCGAGGTCGGGCTCGTCCTCCCACAGCTCGCTCGAAGCGTCGCTCTTGGCGTCGTCCGAGTTGTCGTCGTCGAGCTGCATGGCGTCGACCGCCTCGTACGAGTCCTGGATGACGACGAGGCGCAGGCGGATCGTCTCCCACAGGCGCTCGGGATCTGCTCGTTGCGCTCATGCAGAGTCAGCGGGACGCTCGAAGAGGTGAGAGAGAGGGCTGGACGCACGAAAGGGGCGACGAGCGCGGTAGACGAACGACCTGGACGAGGAGATGCAACTTAGGAAGGTCCCGCTCACGGTGCGCGAGAGAAGCGCAGGACGCACCCGATGCCGTACTCGTCCGACTCGGGCTTGATCTCCTCGCGCAGGCTCTTGAGCCAGCCGGCGCTCATCATGCTGCGCTCGAACGAGAAGCGGTGCGTGTTGAGGACGGCGCCGAGGTCGACCTGGCTCTTGACGGTCGTGAGCACGTTGGCCTCGGGGTTGAGGCGCTCAATGAGGCTCTTGATCTTGCGAATCTGCGTAGCATCGACGAGGTCGCACTTGTTGAGGATTATGACGTCGCTGAACTCGAGCTGGTCGACCATGAGGTCCGAGACCTGTCGGCGCAAGGACGCTGCTCAGTCAGCCTCGGCTGCGATTTCGAGCGAGCGCGAAGGGAGAGCGGGCGCACATTGCGCTCATCTTGATCGTCGACGGTGCCGGGAGCTTCCCGGTCCGAGAGGAAGTCGGACGTCGAGAAGTTGTCGAAGAAGGTCAAAGCGTCGACCATCGTCACGCACGTCTGCGAGCACAGAGGACAACGAAGGCGCCGCCGATAGTCGTCAGCGTACTCGTACGTCTACTGTGCTCACAACGAGCGCCGTTAGGAAGACGAAGAGGTCGAAGCCGAGAAAATGGGACGCACGTCGAGCCTCGCAATCCTCGGCAGGCCGCCCTTGCCCAAGATCTCTGCCAGCTTGAGCGTAGCCTCGACGTCGGGCACCTGCTCAGCGTCTCTTGAGCTCGCTCCTGCGCGCTCAAGGGCCTCGCGCTTGACGCGGTTGGCCTCGGCGCGCAAGTCCTCGGCCGCCTGGAGGTGCATGTCGCTAAACTCGGGCGCGAACGTCTCGGCGACCTGCTGCGGCTCGCTGATACCAGCTGCGGGCTCGAAGTGATCGTTGAGCCAACGCAGAAGGGAAGAAGGTCGAGGGGGAGGACGCACAGGACTCGATAAGCAGGTAGTCGAACGCTCGGGCCTCGGCGAGAGCTGCGACCTCCTCGAGCAGGTCGCCTCGAAGAGTGCAGCAGATGCAGCTGCGTGCAAGGCTGCCAGTCAGCCCTGTAGGCGAAGAGCTTGTCGCCAGGGAGGACAGGAAAGAGGCGCACCCGTTTTGCAACTGTACGACCGTCTCCTCCTTGCGGACCGCCTTGTGCTGCTGCAGCATGGTCGCGTCGATGTTGACTGTTTCGAATGTCCGACTTCAGCAGGGAGAACTCGCTCTATGACCAGGCAGGAGAGGGAAGCGTGCGCACGTTCCGCCATGTCGTTGACGATGCAAGCGATCCGCAGGCCGTGCTCCTTGCTCGTCAGGATGTACTCGAGCAGGGTGCTCTTGCCCGCTCCGAGGAAACCTGAGAGAATCGTGACGGGCAGGCGCTCGTCGGCCCCCTTTGCGCCGTCGAGCGAGTGCGTCGAGGAAGGCGGACTTGCCGTCGGCGAGCCGGACGAGGTCGAGGTGGACGAGGCGGACGACATGCTGGAGGGATCGTCGAGGAAGCGGGCAAGGCGGACGAAGAGCACACGCTGCTGGAGCTGAGATAGCAGAGCGAGCAAGGCAGCGGTTGCGAAGGTCGAGCGACCTCGTCGACCCCGCTCTTCGTCGGGCGGTGACTGGCAGGGTCCTCGTCCGGTTCCGCCTGTGCAGCCGAGCGCACGGTCCAGTCAAGCGCAGCGCAAAGCTCGTGATCGGCAGCCAATCGCGAGCTAGGACGAGCCCGAGCAGAGGGAGAGGAGGCGAAGCGAGAAGCGGAAAGTCCGAGGCGAGGGTCCGTGCGAGCTCGACGACGCGCAACTCGAAGTACAACAAGCACGACGCTCCTCGTCTACGTCTGCACGCTGCCGAGCGCGCTACTCGTCCGCCTTCTTGGCCTTGGCGCCCGCCTTGCCCTTGTCGGCGCGAGGGTTGAGGCCCTTCCGCTTGAACTGGCGCTTCTTGGTCTCCTCGATGAGCTTCTCGTCCTCGTCGTTGTCGAACGTCGGGCCGTCCTCGGCGGCAGCGGCGGCGGCCTCCTCCTCGTCCTCGTTGATCGGCAAGGTCTCGTAGGGGACGGTCGGCTCGAGCGCCTCGGGAGCTGCAGGCGGCGAGGGCGAGGGTCAGCTCCTCGTACAGCAGCGACGAGAGCGAAGGGGGGGCGAGAGTGGGACGCACCCTTCTTCTCCTTGGCGAGGATGGCAAACTTAGCGACGTAGAAGCCGTCGACGTTCTGGACGTGCGGGTAGAACCGGCGCGTGAGCTCGATGCCCTTGCCGAACTGCTTGCCGCGGAAGCTCTTGAAGCCCTCCTTGCCGAACGGCAGGCCGGTGTCGACGAGCTTGATGTGCGAGCGTTTGCGGAGCGCGTACGAGACGACCGCCTCGTTCTCCTCGGTCGTCACCGAGCAGGTCGAGTAGACGACGGTGCCGCCCGTCTTGACCGAGTCGATGGCGCACAGCAGGAGCTGCTTCTGGAGGTGCCCGAGGAGCATGAAGTCGCGCTCAGTCTGCGAGTGAGAGGGCAAGGTCGGGCGTCAGTGACGGTCGCAGGAGGCCCGAGCGCCCGAGCGCATGAGCGCACGCAGAGGACGAGCAAGGAGACGCACCTTGTTGACCTTGACGCTCGGGTCCTTCGAGATGACGCCCGAGCCCGAGCAGGGCGCGTCGAGAAGGACACGGTCGAAGCCGCCCATGACCTTGGGGAACTCGCGACCGTCGACGTTGGTGATGATGACGTTGCGGCACCCGAGGCGAGCGACGTTGCCGCCGAGACCCTTGATGCGCCCGCGCGACGAGTCGTTGGCCCACACCTCGCCCGTGTTGCCCATGAGCGCCGAGATGTAGGTCGTCTTGCCGCCGGGCGCAGCCGACATGTCGAGGCACCGCTCGTGCGGCTGCGGGTCCATGGCCATGACGGGGAGGAACGACGACGCCGCCTGGAGGATGTAGTGGCCGGCGAGGTACTCGGGCGTGGCGCCGATCGGGACCGACGAGCCGGAGAAGACCTGCAGGCCGACCTTGGACCAGCCGCCCTCGAGCGGCTCGAGGTTGACGCCGCGGTTGATGAGGGCCTGCGCGAGGTCACGACGACGCGTCTTGAGCGTGTTGACGCGGATGGTGAGGGGACGAGGAGTGTCGGACGCCGTAAAGAAGTCGAGCGCCTGGAAGAGAGAGGTCGGATCAGAGGGTCAGCAGTGCGACGAGCAGGGAGGACACGAACAGCGAGAGCGACGCACCTCCTCGACGCCAAAGATCTCGAACAGCTTTTCGGCGAGGAACGGCGTGTAGCCGTGGTACTGGCAGATGTCGGCGATGAGCTGCTCGACGAGGTCGGAGCGGGACCTGTGGCGGGACGGGCGAGTGCGTCAGCGACGCCGACGGAAGGGGGAAGTGATGTAGCGGAGGGACGCACCTGCCAGTCGCCGGGCCGAGCTCCTTCCAGTGCGAGAGGACTCGCGCCGCCGTGCGCATGCGCTTCTCGACCTGCCGCAGGTCCTCGAGGTTGCCGGTCTGCAGCGCCTCGTCGTCGTCCTCGTCGTCCTCGTCCTCGCTGTCGCCCATCTCGAGCTCCTCGCGCGTAGCGTCGACCTGGCCCTCGATCGACTCGGGCTCGGGGCGGCGCATGTCGAGGCCGGCGGGAAGCGGCTCGTCGTCGTCGTCCTCGTCCTCGTCGTCGTCCGAGTTGTACGCCGCCGCACGAGCAGCGCGCTTGGCGGACAGTCGAGGAAGAGCATCACCCCTGCGAGAAAGGACAAGAGTCAGCACGGGCAAGCTAGGAAGGAGACCAGCGAGGGAGGGAAGGGAGGGACGCACTGGTCCTCGCCGTTGACACCCTCGACCTCGTCGTCCTCAACGTCGAACTCGTCGTCCATCTCGTCGTCGTCCTCGTCGTCGTCCTCGCGGTCGACATCGAACTCGTCCAGGTCGAGCGAGTCGTCGTCGGCGGCCGGCTCTTGCAGGTCGACGTCGTCGAAGAGGGCGCTGCGTGTGGGAAGGGGACAGGGTCAGCGGCCGAGCGCAGGGGCTGATCATGGGCACGAGGTAGAGAGAAAGGAGACGCACGAGCGAGCCTGCTCGAGACCGCGCTTCTCCGAGTCGCTCATCGCGTCGTCGTCGTCGCTGAAGCCGTCCTGCGCCTTGAGGTTGTCGAGGTCCTCGTCGTCCTCGTCGTCCGTCTCCCAGTCGACGCCCTTGCCGTTCTTGCTCGCCGTCGACGCGCGGCCCGCACTCGCGCGGCCCTTGCCCTTGCCCCCGGCGGCACCGGCGGCCGCCTGCTTCTTGTCGCCGCCCTCGGCGGCCTTCTTGATCTTCTTGGTGGCGCGCGGGCTCGGTGCCGAGGCGGGCTTGGCCTCGAGAGCGAGCTTGCGCTTGCCCTTGCGCTCTGGTGCGCCCGGGTGCGCCTTGGCTCCGGAGAGCGGGGCGGGGTCGGACTGCTTCGAGGCTTGACGGCGGCCCTGCGAGCGAGGAGGGAGGGGCGGGTCAGCACAGGGAGCACAGGGAGCTCGTAGAGGGTCGGACGCACCATGGTGCTCTAGCTGGCGGAGAGCTAGCTGGCGAGTTGGTCGAGAGGAGCGGTTGGCCCGCGTCGAGCTCGAAGTCCGAGCTGGTTGGCCACGTCTCTCTCGTCCAGCATGCTTCTAGCTGCACTGAGCCTAGCAGTAACGCGGCTCAGACGCTCTCGTAGGCCTCTAGGACCGGCAGCTGGATTTACCGAGTGGTGACAGCGAGCTCCCTCCGACGCTCGTCGCTCCGCCTCGCGCTCCTGTCTCTTCTCCTTCACGCCGCCATGTCAAATTCCCCTCTGCGCCGGGCTGCATAGCTGCAGTCCAGCCCCAACCGCCTAGGGAGCCGAAGTGCGCGCGCAGACTCGGCCTTTCGCCGCTGGCCATCTCAGCGCCCTTTTCCTCGCTCTCGCCGACGCTGCTCGCCCCTCACAGGGCGGGCGGAAGGTCACGGTGGGCGGGACGGGACGGTAGGTCGTGACATGCATGCAGATGAGGAGCTTGCTCGGTGCACGGGACGGGTCGGGCGGGACGGCGGGGCGAGCTGTCGTCGCCGGAGCGGTGGGCGGGGATGGAGCTGGGCAGATCTCTCTCGTGTTCGCTGACCCCTCTAGCTTGCTCCTGCAACCCTGTTCATCACTCTCCTGCCATTACGCTGCGAGTCTGCGAGAGCTGCAAGGCGAGAGCGGCTCGAGAGTGAGCGAGGCGGCGAGGAGAGGAGCTCTCCGCGACCGCCTCACGTCCTGTGGTTGCGAGAGCCATGCTGCGAAGAAGTCAGCCATCTCTGCAAGCCCTCGTCTAGCTGGAAGAGCCTCTTGCTGTCGAGAGACGCTCGCAGCTGCCGTTGCTGCCGAGGTGCATCGCCTCGTCGTCCCTCGCTCGTCACCTCGCCCTCGCTCTCGCCTCGCGACTCTCGAGACCATGGCCAAGCACAGCACTCTCGCCTCGCAAGACCCGCCAAAGCCCTGGCTCAAGCTCGTCGTCACGCTCCTCGTCCTCGCCGTCCTCGGCTACGCCGCCAAGCTGGCCCTCGCAGCCATCAACGACTCGATCAAGTGCGTCAGTCTCCCTGCGGGCAGTCTAGCTGAGGGGCCCAGCTGACCTGAACCCCGCCCACAGCTCGGCAAAGGCAGCCATGGAGAAGAAGGGCGTCGCCGTCTCCTCGTCCGGGTGCGCCGCTCTCCCTCCCTCTCTCCCTCCCTGTGCCAGCCTGAGCTAACTGCGCGCAATCCCTGCAGTGCATCCGTCAAGACCAACAAGCGCGCGCTCACGCAGGAAGAGACCGAGGACCGCATCCAGCGGTGCGTCTCCCGCCTTCCCCACCTACCTCCCCTTCCGAGCTGACCTCTTGCTCGTACACGTGCTCAGCGGCATCATGCAGGGCTGGAAGGCGTCGTCGTTCAACGTGCCCTGGGCGCTCGGCAAGGTGTCAAACTTGACCGGCTCGTCGCACGACAAGAACCGCGAGGAGCACGAGAAGAAGTGTGCGTCGCTCGTCCCGCTCTCCCCTCGTACTGCCGAGCCAGAGCTGACTCGTGGTCGTGCACGCAGATGGGCCGAAGAAGAGCAAGGCTCGCACCGACTGACCTCGCCCGGACCCCTCGCCCTCCTCCCTCTTCCTTCCTCCGACTCTCATCCGCACCTTCCTCGACGTGCCCTGGCGGCAGTACAGACCCTTCTTTTCGCTCTCCTCCTTCGTACAGTCCCTCTTGTGCAATACGAGCGCACGTCTGCACCATCTCGTCCGCGCAGAGCGCTCTCATGCTTCCACGAGGCTCTCGAGCGCGTGAGCAGATCCTCTCAGAGCCGAGCCTCGGCACGCAGCCTCCTGGAGAGAAGTGTACGACATCTATTGACAGTTCGAGAGGACGAGAGGGAGGAGAGGGACGAGGGAGGAGAGAGACGAGGGGGGAGAGGGACCCGAAGCGCTACTCGTCGACCTCGTGGAAGACGAGCGCGCGCACCTCGATGCTCTCGCGCAGCTCGACGCCCTCCTTGCCGAAGAAGCGCTCGTCGTGAAATGCCGTGTGGGGCGTGATCGTGCCGATCTTGCCGTCGGGGAGGCTCTCCCAGCACTTGAGGAGGAGGACTGCGGGCGAACGAGTCCGGGTCAGCGCTCGAGCCTCGAGGCCGGCCGAGAGAGAGGGAAAGGGCAAGAGCCAGAGAGAGAGCAGCGACGCACCCTCGTCAGGACCCATCTCCGACAGGTAGTACCACTTGTGCGCCGGGTTGTACTTGACGGTGAGCGTCTCGCCCTCGGGCTGGGCGAACTCGCCCTCGGTCGGGTAGAGGAGGCGTGCGCGTACGAGGTCCTTGTCCGTGTCGAGCGTGCGCGCGTCGGCGAAAGCGAGCGGCATGTCGCGCACGGGCCCGCGCAGGGGCTTCCAGGTGTTGATGAGCTGTGCGCGACCTGCGAGGGAAGAAGACGAGGCGGTCAGCTCGAGGCCGTCGGCGGGGCGAGACGTTAAAGCTCGACGGAAAGAGGCCAGGGGGGAGCTCGACGAGAGCAGGAGGGCGGTGAGAGAGGGAGAGCAGGACGCACCTCGCAGCAGCTTCTCGCCATCCTCACCGCCGTGACGCAGAACTCGGCGCCGGCCCGATTCGGGGGTCTGGTCAACGTGAACTGCGGAGGGGGCCAGAGTCAGCGAGGAGCTCGAGTGCTGGACCTGGGAGAGGTGGACGCACCTCGAGGAATCGGCTTGCGGCTCGTCGGCGTGTCGGGCGTCTCCTCGCCCGGCTTCTCGCCGCGCCGGATCGTGTGGTCGAAGATGATGACCCTGGATGCGCCGTACTGCTTCTTGAAGAGGCTGGAGGGGAAAGAGCGCGAGGTCAGCTGCAGGTTCTCCTCCCTCGAGCGGCGGGCGAGCGAGACGAAGGACGCACTCCTCGACCTCCTTGTAGTAGACGCTCTTGATCTTGGCCTCGTCGTACCAGTCGTCGTAGCGCATCTCGGTCTTGGCGCTCTCTGCTGGCACGAGCCCGAAGCCGGTCGTCTCGATCGAGATCTCTGCGGCGGCGGCGGTGCCGACCAGCGGGCGGATGTCGAAGATGTCGGTCGGGTAGGTCGAGATGACGGAATTGGTGAAGGGGAGGTGCGGGCCGGGCGAAGGGTACTGAAGCTGGTACGGCTGCTGCTCTGCGCGGGGCAAGGAGGAGGAGGAGGGTCAGCGAGCGCTCTCGGCGCAGCGGCGACTGGACGAGGGAGAGGCCACGCACGGTCGGTCGTCTCGCCGCTGAAGTAGTACAGAGGAGCCTGGACGGACTCGGTGGCGGCTTGCGCGAGCGAGTCGACGCTGGTGGCCGAGGCGGTCGTGGTCATTGGGGCGGCGGGGGAGGGCGAGGCGAGGGGTGAGGGACAGGTGTAGCGCAGGAGGCAAGGGTGTGCGCTGGGCGAACGAGCAGGTGCAGCGAGAGAGGGAGAGAGCTGTGGTAAGCAGCCACAAGGCGTGCGAGCACCCACCGGCCCGTTCCAACGGAGCTCGCCGCCAACGGTGTGTCATCCTCGATCGGCCGACCCGAGAACCGCTTTGCGAGCAAGCCTGCAGAGCGGACGCACGGTGGAGGGCTCGCGCTGGTCATGAGCGAACGCATCCGCCGAGCGTCTAGCTTGAGAGGCAAGTGGAAGGGAGCGCCGCGGCCATGTTTGTATTGGCGATTTTCTATGCTCATTAGGTTGGATTCCGTTTGCTCGGCGGACTACAAACGAGGCTATTAGAGACGAGCTAAGCACGTCTGGTATTGCCGGCGATCACAGCTCTCGCCGGCCGGCGATCAATTCGCTCGCGCTCAAGTACAGTACATACTCAAGTCCTCTGCACGACCAGCTCTTTGTGACCAAAAGCAGTCACGGCACCGCGCATTCGGCACGAGCGAGGAGCACAAAAAAGGACGAGAAGGAGGAAGCGGCGCTCGTGGCTCCGCACGAGCCTCTTTTGGGATCTGCATCCGCGTTTCGACGCGTACTGTGGAGATGAAACATGCGGAGAAAGAGGGCTGCGGCGAGTTTGCTCACGCCTCCTTCGCAGTGGCGGCAGGGAGGCCACACCGAGCAACTGTGCGCTGGCTCACGCTCGCTCTCTCGCCGCCCCTCTCCGTGCCGACGCAAAGCTACAAGTCGAAGCAGTCGCCGCTTGACTCGCACCGCCGCGCCGCTCGACCCACCCGCACGCACGCGCACGACAACCGAGTCCGCCGAGAGTGCCGAGCCCTCGTCGCCCTTCGCACAACCTCGCCTCGCTCCTCGCAGCGCTCGCCGTTCGTTCGGCGCACACTCGCTCGACCTCCAGCACGCCTCCAGCAGCCGCCCACTCGCGCTTCAGCCCACCCACAGCGCAACTCGCACCATGGTCGCCCGTCTCGACCTCCTCCTCGGCATCGCAGCTGCCGCCGCCGCCCTCGCCCCTCTAGGCGCACAAGCCTCAGTCGCCAGCTCTCGCAGCAACAATGCAGCTCGCGAGCTCGACGAGTCGGCCGTGCAGCGCCGTGCCGACCACGACTGGCAGCTCCGCAAGCGCGCGACGACGACCGACGCCGCCCAGCTCGCCAGCCAGACCTTTGACTACGTGATCGTCGGGTGCGTCTTCTCTCTTCGAGCCTACTCGTTGCGAGGGAGCCGCTGCGTGGGCGAAGCGGGCGAGACCCGAGTCCCGAGGCTGACTCCCTCCTTCCTCCTCGCTTCGCAGTGGCGGCACGGCCGGTCTCGCCGTCGCCTCTCGCCTGTCCGAGAACTCGTCGCTCTCGATCGCCGTCATCGAGGCGGGCACGGACGGGAGCGCCGTCGAGGACGAGGTGCTCGCGCCCGCCATGGCCTACTTCGGCGGCATCGCCAACGCCGACTCGGCGTACGACTGGCAGTACTCGACCGAGGCGCAGCCCAACCTCGATGGGCGCGAGGTCTTCTGGCCCCGCGGCAAGATTCTCGGTGGCTCGTCGGCGGTCAACGGCGTGCGTCCGCTCGATCCTCCTCTCGAACGCCTCCTCCTCCTCCTGGGCCTGCGCTGACTCCCTCTCCGCCGTCCCTCCCTCCCCTCCCCTCTTCTGTTTTCCTCTTCATCCTCTCCTTGCTCCTCTCCGCCTCTTCCTCCACCTCTGCAGCTCTACATGATCCGTCACAGCTCGATCGAGCAGGACTCGTGGGCGTCGCTCAACAACGACTCGTCGGTTTGGACCTGGGACACGCTCTACCCTTTCCTCAAGAATAGCGAGACGTGGACGCCGCCGTCCGACTACCACATCCAGGAGGCGTCGATGGTGCTCGACGAGAGCCTGCACGGGCTCGACGGCCCGGTCCACTACTCGTACCCGGGCCTCTTCTACAACTCGACGTACGAGTGGATCCCGACGCTCGCGGCGCTCGGCGTCGACTCGCGCGACCCGGCCGGCGGCGAGAACTGGGGCGCGTTCATCGCAACTTCGGCCATCAACCCGTCGAACTGGACGCGCAGCTACTCAGCCAACGGGTATCTCGACAGTGTCAACTACCGCACCAACCTCGTCGTCCTGACGGGCTACCAGGCCACCAAGATCGTGTTCGACGGCACGACCGCGACCGGCGTCGAGTTTGCCGCGGGCGCCGGCAACGACACGTTCACCGTCTCGGCGTCGCAGGAGGTCGTCCTCTCGACGGGCGTCATCGGCTCGCCCCAGCTCCTCCAGGTGTCGGGCGTCGGCCCGTCGGACCTCCTCGAGGGCCTCGGCATCACGGTCGTCAAGGACCTCCCCGGCGTCGGCATGCACCTCGCCGACCACCTCTCGGGCGCCATCACGCTCAACACGTCGTTCCCCTTCTCGGGCGACTCGGTCGAGTCGAACGCGACGTTCGCCGCCGAGCAGCTCGACCTGTGGAGGGCCGGCGACGCCAACTCGCTCTACACCTCGCCCAACGACGCCGTCGCCTACATTAACCTCACGAGCCTCTTCGGCACCGACGCCGCCGCTCAGACGTTCATGGACGAGCTCGAGGCCAACAAGACGGCGCAGGTCCAGGCGTACTCGACCAACTCGGCCGTCCAGGCCGGCTACGACGCGACCTACTCTGCCGAGCTGCGCGACGTCTACCCGTCGGCGGTCGGTCAAGCCGAGATCCTTCTTTCCAACACCGGCAGCTACGGCGGGTACCCCGGCGCCGTCACGGTCCAGATCCAGGCGGCCATTCAGCACCCGCTCTCGCGCGGCTCGGTCAGGATCAACTCGACGAGCACGTTCGACAAGCCCATGGTCGACGCCGGTTACCTCACCCAGTGCGTCATCTTGCTCATCATGCTCAGGCCGTGCGAGTTGAGCGCGTCGAGCTGACCGTCCCGTCGTCGTCGTCGTCCTTCCCCTCCCTCCTCCCTCGTCGCCTTCCTCCTCTCTACCACGCCTCCCTCTCCCTCCTCTGCAGCCCGGGCGACATCCAGGTCCTTCGCCAGGCGTTCAAGTACGCGCGCACGGTGTCGCAGACGGCGCCGTTCTCCGACTACGTCCTCAACGAGCTCTCGCCCGGCGACGCCGTCACGACCGACGACGAGTGGGAGGCGTGGATCCGCAAGGTCGTCTCGACCGAGTACCACCCGGCGTCGAGCTGCTCGCAGATGCCCGAGTCGCTCGGCGGCGTCGTCGACACGAGCCTGCGCGTGTACGGCGTCTCGAACCTTCGCATCGTCGACGCGTCCATCATCCCGATCTCGCTCTCGGCTCACGCTACCGGCGCGTCTCTCCTTCTCTTTCTCACAGTCTTGCGCTCTCACAGTGACTGATACTGCTCCCCTCGCTCGCAGCACCGGTGTACGGCATCGCCGAGCGCGCCTACGACCTCCTCCTCACGACTCCTCGCGGCGAGGGCGGCTCGTCTTCGTCGACCCAGGACGCCGCCGCGCCGTCGTCCTCGTCGAGCACCTCGGCGCGCTCGAGTTCGACCCAGTCCGGCTCGCCTTCGGGCACCGGCACGTCGAACGCCGCCGCGCAGTCGGACGGCGCGAGCGCAGCCATGAGCTTGTCGCCCGCTTCGACGCTCGCGACGCTCCTCGCGGCCATCGGGGCCTTCTTCGCTCTTGCCTGAGCGCCCTCCTAGACGTACTCGATACCCCTCTCGCCGTCGTAATCTCCCTCACTCCCTCCTCCCCTTCGCTCCCCCTCCTTCCCCTTCCTCTCTTTCTCTCGCACTCGTTCATAGTCTCGCCCCCTCTCTCGCTCTGTCGCATTGCACTCCCTCCTCCTCTCGTTATCTACATCCTCATCTCCCTCTGCGGTGGAGCACTGTCCCCTCGCCCGTAGCTTTCAGCGAGAAGGGTCCGTGCACGCTCGCTCAGGCATTCACCGCCCTCACTCGGCGGCGCAATGGACACTTTCCCCAGATCTCTCCCTCGACGCACTTGAGAGAATACGATGCGAGAGCGTGATACATTGCGAGTGGGACAGCACAGTACAAAAAGACGAAGGACGCTACGAAAAGATCTCCACGCAGACGTTCGTCGTGAGCACGACCTGCGAGCGCGCGAGGCAGTCGAGCGGTCAGCTTGCAGCTCTTCATGATGCACGAGAACGGCGAAGGAGGACAGAGAGAAAGAGCGAGACGCACGAGGTAGGCAAGGATGAGCGTCGCGCCGACCCGCTTGCTCATCCGGTACGAGTTGAGCGGCACGACGATGAGTGTGCCGACGAGGATGGCGAACAGGCCGACGCCCGACACGAGGAGCGTCGTGTTCATCTCGATGTAGAGCTGCTGCCCGCGGTGCGAAGGGTCGAAGAGGATCATGTAGGTGCCCGAAAGGCCGACGCCGAGGAGGATGTTGAGCATCGGCCCGCCAAAGCAGGCGGCGATAGCCATCGCCGGGTAGCCCATGCGCTGCGAGCGAGGAAGAGCGTGAGCGTGAGCGGTGAAGCGGCAGGAGAGGAGGAGGGACGGGACGCACAGCGACGGTGGCGTTGGCGACGAGGTCGCCGAGCGAGTTGCCCATGGCGAAGATCGTGAGGCCGAGGATGGCGTCCGAGATGCCGAAGATGTGCCCGAGAGTCTGCAAAGAGAGAGGGTGCGTCAGAGCGAGGCTCGAGGCGGCGAGGCGTGCTGCTGTCCTGCGCAGGCTGGAGCAGGAGGACAGGCAGGACGCACCTGCAGGACGCCGACGACCTCGTTGACGATCATGAGGATCCAGACCATAGCGATGAGAAAACCCAGGAAGCACAGGACGATCCGACCCGGGTGCCGCGAGCTGTCGAAGTACCGAAAGGCGAGGAGCGAGAAGACGCCGCCGGCGGCGAGAGCGACGACGGGCTGCCACCACCGCATGTCCTCGGCTGCGTGCGTGCAGGATGCAGGAAGAGTCAGTAATCCAGTCGGCAAGCGAGAAAGGAGAGGCGGGGAGGAACGGACGCACCGAGGAGGGCCGAGACGCAAAAGACGGGTCCGAGCGCGCACTGAAGCGCCGTCAGCGACCTCGTGACGGCCTCCTGCGCGCGCCACTCGCGCTCCTCCTCGCTCGCCTCGCCGCCTTTGCCGCCGCCGAGCACGAGCTGCGGGCCCTCGTCGTCGTCCGACCCGACTCGCCCGACCTGGCTCGCCTCGCTCGAGTTCACGACGCGGAAGTAGTCCATCGGCGACGCCGGGCGGTCGACCGCAGCGAGCGGCGGCGTCGCAACCTCGGCCCACGCACCGTGCGGCGACTCGGCCTCGGCCGCCGCGGCGCGCACGTGCTGCAACCGGTGCGCGGGCGAGTCGCTGTGGCCCGGCGCGTGCGCGACGGCGGGCGAGTGCAGCGCGTGCCCGATGCGGTCGTACGCGTTGCGGTCGTCGACGAGGGCGACGGCGGCGTCGTGCTCGTCGTCCTCCTCATCCGACGACGGCGCGTCGACGTGCCGGCTCTCGACCTGGACGCCCGAGCCGGGCGTCGAGACGTACTTCTCCTCGTGCCACGACGCCGTCGTGTCGTCGCTCGGCTCCTCGACGACGGGGAGCGTGAGGTTGAGGACGAGGAGCGCCGGGACGCAGAGGAGGGCCGTGCACTTGCCGACGATCGACTTGGAGCGGAACGACTGGAGCGAGGGGAAGAGGGCGCAGCGCACGGCGTGCAGGATGTGGTGCTTGCGGGGAGGGTGTCGAGGGGTGACGGAGGAAGGCGCGGGCGAGGGAGGGTCGGCGAGGATCGTGTCGGAGCCGCTGTCGGTCGTGAGGAGGATGCTCGGCACGCGCTTGATGGCGCGGCCGTCGTCGTCGACCATGGGCGAGTGCGCGCCCCTCCACGGGTCGTCGACGCCGTCCGACAGGTCGATGAGCCCGTTCGGCGCCCGGCGCGCGCGCACGGACCCTGCGTCCGACCCGTCGCTCCTCGCGGTCCCGGTCCAGCTCGACTGCCGGCTCCCGAGCGGCACTCGCCCTCGCCGGCGATCCTCGGCCTCGCGCAAGACGCCCTCGGCGAGCACGTCGTCGCCCTCTCCGAGCGTGAGCGCGCCCGGCCGTCCCGGCTGGCTCAGCGCCCTGCGCCGGCCCTGCGCCTCGCGCCCACCGCCGAACCCGAGGCCCATCTCGAGCCGGCTCGTCGACTCGGCGCGCGCGTACTCGTGCTCGTGCTCGACCTCCTCGAGCGCGTCGTGCGAGTGCGCGTGGTGCTGGTGCGCGCCGCCGAACACGGCGAGGACGTTGGCGGCGCTCGAGCGGTCCGACGAGAGCGAGTTGACGACGTCGCGGAACTCGATGGCGCCGAGGAGCGAAGGGCGCACGGAGCGGGACCGCTTGCGCGCGCCGAGGAGAGGGGTGGGAGGAGGTCGGCTCGAGGTGAGGGACGCGACCGAGTGGGCTCGAGAGCGGGATAGGGAGGGCGACGCCGGCGGCGAGATGGCCGAGGGGTGGTAGACGATCGTGTTGGACGAGTAGGTCGGCGAGGCGGCGCCGTTCGAGAGCGAGTGGGTCGAGCGAGGGGTCGAGGCGCCGGAAGTCGAGCGTGAGCGGCCTGTGAACGGCACCGTCAGCGGCCGTCGCCCATCCTTCTGAGCGTGAGAGAGGACGCACCTTGCGGAACATCCCACACGACGTCGCCTCCTGCGAGCACGTCGACGTCGTCGTCGCCGTACTCGCTCCTCGCGTCGCGCAGCCTCCTGCGCTTGTCCTCCTGCCTGCTCTCCCACCACGTGCCGACGGCGACGACGAGGACGTAGACGACGTAGAGGGCGACCATGAGGAGGGCTTCCCACAGGTGGATGTGGCTGTCCCACAGGATGCCGAGCGTGATGCAAACGGCGAGGGTGAAGAAGCCGACGTCGCGGAGGAAGGTGCGCTTCGAGACGCGGAAGGGCGTGATGAGGGCCATGGTGCCGGCGACGACCGAGACGATGAAGCTTGCTGCGCCGATGAGCTCGCCGATGGCGAGGCTGCCCGAGTCGGAGCGGAGGGCGGCGAAGGTCGAGAAGACGTCGGGGCTGCCGTTGGAGAAGGCGAGGAAGGTGACACCGGCCTGTGACGAGAGGGGGGCAGGAAGGAGGGCAGAAGAGAGTCAGCAAGGTGTGTCGCCGTCGATCATGCTGATTGTGCGAGGGATGCTCGAGGAGGAAGGGCGAAGGGGAGGAGGAGGAGGAGGGGGAGGAGAGAGAGGAGGACGCACGACGCTCTCGCTCAGCCCGAGGCGGCTCGCGATGTGGCTTAGGTTCGGGCAGAAGAACTCGGACGCGCAGATGCCGACGAAGGCGAACAGGAACGTGAGCCAGAGGACCATGACGGCGAACAAGGCGGCCCTGGGTCCTCCCGGCGCGGCGTGCTCCCAAAGGGCGAGCCAGTCGATGAGGGCCCCGCCGTCGTCGCCTGGTGGTGGCTCGTTCGGGCTGAGGCTGGCGTGGCGGCGTGCGAGGTGGGCGAGGCGCTGGGGTCGGCTCGAGGCGGCGAGCGAGCGAAGTGGGGTCGCGGCGCGCCAGCACACGAGGTGCAGGACGCCGACGACGGCGATGGCGAGGTACAGCTGATGCCGTCGTCGCGGCGGTCCACTCGAAGGCGCCATTGGTCGTGCGCTGAGCGAGATGACGGAGGATGCGAGGCTGAGAGGGGCGAGGCCGGCGAGGGCCAGAGCCGGACGGCTGCGCACCCAAGTCGGGCCCTCGCGCCTCCCCTCAGCTGCACCGCCTCGACAGCCGCACCGCCTCGTTCGCTCACTCGCAGAAGCAACAGCACGAACAAGCGGGACTGCGATTGACAAACAACACAGCGCTGTACACACGGTCCTGCGCTCGACCACCTCGCTCGTCGGCTCACCCGGACGACGGGCTGTCCAGCTCGTCCACCTCGTCCTCGTCCTGCTCGACACCGACAGCCGCACGACCCTGCTGCGCACCTCGCCGCTCAGCCGGACCCGACGCACGAGCCGGCCGCGCAGGAGGAGCGGCGCGCCCCTCGCCCTCGCTCAGCTCGTCGGCGCCCTCGTCTTCCTCCTCCTCGAGCTCCTCGGCCGCGCTCGCTCGCCCGCGCACGACGCCCCGCCGCGGCCCGAGCCCCATCTGCTGCGCCGCAAAGCCCTCGAGCCAGTTGTCCTCGCCCTCGTCGTCCTCGTCCTCGCTCAGCGCGCGCTCGTCGTCCGAGCCGTACTCGGTCTCCTCGGCCGACGACTCGAAGAAGCTCGACACGCTCGCGCCGTCCTGGCCCTCGCCCGCGCCCTCCTCGGCGTCGTCGTCGTCGGCCGACGACTCGTCCGGGATCGAGTCCTCGTAGTAGCCCCGCCCGGCGTCGTCGTCCGAGCCGTCCTCGTCCGACCCGGACGCCGACTCGTCGCCGCCGAGCGTGTCGGGCGTCGCCCCGAGCGCGTCGGCGACTGCGGCATCGAGCGCGCGCCCCGAGCGCGGGGCGGGAGCGTGCGCAGGCGCGCGCGCGTGCGTGTGGTGCGTCGGCGGCGGGCGAGGGGGGAGGTCGATGATGGGCGGCTCGAAGATGGCCGACGACAGGAGCTCGGCGAGCGACAGGGGGCGAAAGTCCTGCACTGGAGCCTGCTGTAGCGAGGCGGACGAGGGCGAGGGCTGGACGAGGGAGGAGAGGAGGAGAGGGTCGAGGGGAAAGTCGTGATGCGCGTGCTGCTGCTGTTGCTGAGCCGGTGGTGCGACCGGTTGCTGAGGCTGCTGGACGAGGGTCGGGAACGACAGGAAGTGCGACCACTCGGCGTGCGCCGCCGAGAACGGCGTGATGAGCCCGCTCGAGCCGAGCGAGGTCGGCGTCGGCGACACGAGCTGCGGCTCGACGCGCCGAGCCTTCTTGGCCGGTCGCGCCGACGGGACCGGCGGCGGCGGCATCTGCTCGCGGTCGCGGTCTCGGTCGGCGTTGCGGGCGGCGACGGTCGACGGCGCCGACGTGGCGAACCGGCCTCCCACCTTCTGCGGCCGCGGCGGCGCCGTCGAGCCGAGAGGTGGAACTGGCAGCGCCGCTGCCCTGGCCGGCAACGCCTGCCCTTGCGCCGGCGCAGGAGCGGCGAGGACGGCGTTCTGCGCCTGCTGCGCCTGCGAGGGCCTGACGCGACCGGGCCTCGCCCAGGGCGCCGGGCCTTTCGAGGCGCCGTCCGACCTGAGCGTGATCGTGAACGCCCTCGCCGCCTCGTGGTGCCACAGCTGGAGCTTGAAGAGCTCTTGCACGCTGGGCGCAGGCGTAGTCGACGTGCTGGATGGCCAGAGCGAGTAGACCCAGGTCGGCGAGGGTGCGGCGTCGCCCTTTGCGGTCGTCGGGCGGATCGCGCTGCAGGGGGGGAGGGCGCGTGAGTCAGTGGGAGACCGCTTGTAGTGTCTGGAGCGAAGCAGTAGGTGGACGCACAGTTCCTCGGCCGTCCAATTGCCCGCCGCCGCGAGCTGCTCGACGAACCACTGGCGGTCCTCGGCGCCGGCCTCGACGAGCCACTTGCCCTGCGCGCTCGAGCCGGCCCTCGAGACCTCGCTGCACATGTCCTCGAACGAGGTGCGCGTCGAGGGAGCCCACTGCGAGTGCTGCTTGGCGGCGGTCCAATACCAGGCGTGGGCGGTGCAGACCTGGTACGGCTTGAGGTTGATGAGGCGCGCCGGGTACTCGTCGAGCGGCTTGTCCTTCTTGCACTGCGAGCAGCGCACCCGCACGGCGGTCCTCGAGGGAGCGGGCGAGGGGAGGGGAGCGAGGGTCGGGAGATGGACGAGGACCGAGGGGACGGCTGCGGGCGGCGCCGGGCCCGACATGGTGGCGGGTGTGTGCGCTTGTCGCAGGTGCTCGTGGTGCTGGTCGGTGTGCAGCAGGCGAGCGGGTGGGATGACGAGGGGAGAGAGGGTGCGAGCCAAGAGGTCAACTCGCGGCTCGACGCGGTCTTCGCTCTCACAGGGGCGCACAGGGCGAGAGCGAGGCCAAGGAACGTGGCAATGCAGCGAGATCCGTCTATACAGCGTGGCGGGAGAAGGAGAGAGTGTCTGTCCCGAGAAGCGCATGAGAGTGTCCGTCTCCCCTCTTCCTCCTCGACGACGACGCCGACGACGCCCCTCGCTCCCTCACATGACGACGCAGTCCTTGTCCTCGCCGGCGTTCTTCCTCCGCTGCAGCACCTTGTCGCGCTCCTGCTTCTTGCGCTCGACCTCGTCGCTGCCGAGCTGCGGCGAGTCGGTCGGGCCCTGCCTCGCCGGCATGCGCACCTGGCCCGCCGGCGGCGGCGCGCGCCTCGCCGGGCTCGCAGCACCGACGCCTGCGCCGTTGCGGCCGTACTCGCCGGCGTAGGGGGGCTGGAGCGGCGCGTTCCCGCCGCCGAGCGCGAGCGGCGAGTACGCGCCCGGGCCGCCGACGTGGGCCGGCTGCGGCGCACCGGCGCCCGCAGGCAGCGGGCGCAGGTTGTAGTCGAGCGGACGCAGCGGCTGCATGGCCGACTCGGGCTGCGAGTAGCTGCGCTGGCGCGTCATGGGCGGCATGCCCTGCGCGTGCCCGTTCGGCGGCAGCGACGGCATGTCGGGCAGGGCCTTCTCCTTGCCCTTGCCCTTGCGGTCGGCCGCAGGGAGCGCACCTGCGCTCGTCGTGCGCGTGCGCAGCTCGCCGCCGAACGCGCCGCCGCTCGCCGAGAGGTTGTGCGCCGACTTCTTCTTCGAGCCGAGGCTGCCGGCTGCGCCGCCCGACGACGGGTTCTCCTTGCGCAGGAGGATGCGCGACGACGAGAGCCGGCGCGTCTTGGCGGGCAGGTGCAGGCCGCTCATGTGCGACTCGGTCGAGGGGAGGCCGGGCCGGGCGGCGCCGCCGCCGCCGTTGACGGTGCCGTTGACCGGGGACGGGCGGCGCTGCGGCTGCGAGGCGGCGTTCGGGCCGACGACGGGCGGCAGGGGCTGACCGGCGATGCGCAGGCGGTCCATGGCGCGCTTGTCCCCGTGCGAGGCGGCCTTGCGGAAGTACTCGAGCGCCTCGCGCTCGTCGCGGTACGTGCCGATGCCGACCTCGCTGAAGTAGCCGACGGCGTACTCGGCTTTGGCGAGGCCTTGCTCGGCCGCCTTCTTGGCCCACAGGTACGCCTCGGTGTCGGACTGCGGCAGGATCCCGGGCGAGCCGACGAGGTACCAGGCGGTGAGGGCGAAGCAGGCGGCGGCGTGGTTCTGCTGAGCGGCGATGTCTGCGAGCGGGGAGCGAGCCGGGTCAGGAACATGCTCGCGGCGAGTCGAGAGGCGCAGAGAGGGAGGAGGGACGCACTGTAGTAGTGGATGCTGAGCGCGGCGTCTTGCGGGCAGCCCATCTTGCCGTACTCGTAGCACTCGCCGAGCTTGTACGCCGACGGCGCGTACTGCAGCTCGGCCGCACGCGCAAGGAGCTCGGCAGCGTAGTCCTCGTCCTGCACGGGAGGCGGCGCTACGTCAGCGGTGCTCGTCGAGCTGGACTCGAGCAGAAGGGAGAAGCAGAGGACGCACCTGGAAGACGACGTTGTCGATGCCCTGCTCGTGCAGGACGGCGAGCTCGTGCAAGCTCTGCGGCTGCGGCGGGTCGACCTGGTCGGCGAGCTCGGCGGCGCGCGTGAGCCACTGGACGCCGTCCTTGGCGCGCTTCGAGAGGCCGAGCTCGCCGTTGAGCTCGGCGAGGCCGAGGCGGTGCATCGCGCCCGTGTGAGAGAGGACGGCTGCGCGGCTGTGAGGGTCGAGCAGCGTCAGCATGGGCGCCTGCTCGGGGCGAGGAGGAGCGGGTCGAAGTGAAGAGAGGGGGACGCACCGGTAGAACGAGACGGCCTTGCTCCAGTCCTTGCGCGTGCCCCAACCGTGCTCGAGGCACTGCGCCGTGCGGTACGACCCGGCGGCGTGACCGTGCTTGCCCGCCGTGTGGAAGAGCGGGAAAGCCTTGTCGTAGTCGCGCTTGCCCTGCACAAGGACGAGGACGAGCGTCAGCGCCTGCACCGAGTCGGGGACGTGCAGGACGAGGGAGAGAAAGAGCGCACCTTGGTCGTGCCGATGCCCTGGGTGTAGCAGTCGGCGAGGAAGTAGCAGCTCGGGACGTGTCCCCTCGTCGCGAGGCGGTTCAGGAGCGCGATGCTCTCGGCGACGAGGGCCTGCTGCTTCTGGCGCGCCTCGGCCTCCTGCGGCAGCGGCGGGGCGTCCTCGCCTCGGGCGACGCGCGCAATCAGGGTCGACTGCTCGAGGTCGGCGACGACGTCCATCGTGAACGTCGCAAACTCGTACTGAATCTCGGGATCGTTGGTCTTCTTGGCGTTCTGGCGGTACAGCTCGAGCGTCTTGTCGTGCGAGAGGAGCGACGCCATGGTGCCGACGCGGAGGTGGCTCTGGTCGAGGAGCTGCGCCGGCGGGGGCGGGACGAACGCGCCGTCGACGCCCTCGCCCGAGCCGGCGCCGTACAGCGACGCCGAGCGGCTCGCGGCGTAGGGCGCGTTCGAGTAGCGCATGCGCTGCTGCGGGTGCGCGTCGGACGAGTACGAGCCTGAGCCCGAGCCGGACGACGGGTTGTGGTGCGAGAGGGTCGAGGGCGTGTCGCGCCCGGGCGAGTTGCCCTCGCGCGAAGCGTTGGCGGCGGCGACGCCGGCAGGTACAGGGGAGGGGCGGGCGGCGTCGAGGCCGTAGAAGGACGAGCGGCGGGCGGCGTGACCGTCGGCTTGGCCCGAGGGGAGGGTGGTTGGCGCTGCGGGGCCGTCGACGACGACCTGCTGCTCGCGAGGGCCGCCCGCCTCGACGCCGAAGAAGCTGTTGGTCCTGCCGACCGCTGTGCTCTGCGCGCTGTCGGCGGGGCGGGCCCTGGTGGTCGCGCCCTGCACCGCCGGCGCCAAGGGAGGAGCTCCGGGGGCTCCGCCCTGGGCGAGCGCGCCGTGCTGGTCCGCCTCGACGCCGAAGAAGCTCGAGGGCCGCTGCTGCTGGTGGTGCTGCGGCTGGCTCGACTGGCGCGGCGCTTGAGGCCGGCCGCGGTCGAGGACGGAGCCACTCGATCCGAGCGACGATGAGGTCGGGGCTGGCCTCGAGCGAGGGTCGTCGGGGACGGCGCGGTCCTGGTCGTGGTCCCTCATGGGCTCTGTCGTGGTCGAGTAGAACTGGGCCGGGTCGCTGGGTGGCTGTGACGAGGTGTGATGCCGAGGGGATGGTTCGACGACGGGCGACGAGTCGTCGAGGCCGGGCGCGGTGGCGGCGTGGGCGGCCATGGCGAGCTGTGTCGGACACGCAGCGCTCGGCTCGAACCCAGCGAGACGGCGAGCGGTGAGGAGGAGCGGGGAGGGAGGCGGGCTCTGGCGCTCCCGCCCAAGTCGGGGCCTGCTCCTCCCCTGAGCTTGACCTCGCCTCAGCTCGACGGCCGGCTCGAGCTGCAGGGTCTTGCACGCGCGCAGGGCCTGAGCTAGCCCACCACGACACAGTGCAAGCTCTCGAGCCAAGGAAGCACAGCTCTCTCGCACGCTCGAGCCTCGCTCCTCGGAAGCAGCTCTCCGCCGACTCGCGGCTCGTGCACGGCGTCCACCGCGCCTCGATCACACCGCGCACGCCGTTACACGTCTCCCTCGCACTCCTAGTACCCACGCGCAAACGCTGCCGGGTCGATGCCGTACCGCGCCGCCGCCCGGAGCCCGATGCGCCGGTCCAAGCGGCGCCCGCCGAGCTCGTGCATCGACCCGGCGCACGGCGACCGGTCCTCGTTGTCCTCGTGCTCGCACTCGCGCTCCCGCTGCTCGACGTACTTATGCTGCTCGTCGGCGTCGCGGAAGTGCGGCGGGTGGCCGAGCGGCGTCGGCGGCGACCTCGGCGGCGGCGGCGACGAGCCTCGGAGGGCGTGCACGCGCGCCGGGCGGGGTGCAGGCGACGGAGCCGCCGCGACGAGAGGTTGCAGCCATGAAGGAGGGTGTGCGAGCGAGTCGGTGCGGAAGAGCTCGGCTCTGGTGGGCTGCGAGCGGGTAAAGAGCGCGAGGCGGTTGGGTCAGCTGCGGCGTCTCCTCGGGCGGCGGTGAGACGCTCACGCACTGGTTGCACGACGCCGACCTGCGCCGTGTAGGCCATGTGCTGGCCGGCCTGCTTGACATTGGCGAGAACCCGCTCCTTCTCCGACCTGCGCGGCAGCTCGGCGAACTCGCGCACGACGCCCTCGCCGAGCATCTCGTCCTCCCACCGCTCGAGACGACCCTCCGAGTCGTGCGCCACCTCCTGGTGCTCGGGTTGGACCGCCAAAAGCACGGCGCGGACCTGGCGGACGACGGCTTGGACGGTCGGCTTGAACTCGAGAGCGACTGGCAGCGAGCGCGGTAGGCCGCCAGCTAGAGCGTCGCGGTGCCAGTCGTGCGAGGAAGAGTACATCTTGTCGAGGGTGAGAAGCGGGAACAGAGTCGAGGACGAGCAGGCCGTGCAAGCGCAGAAGCCAGCGAACGGACCGGCAAGTCCGGCGGACGGGCTCGACGTCGTTCAGGAGACGGTCGCACCTTTTCGTCGCAACTTCGAGCTCGAGGAGCAGACGATGCTGACCCCTCTGCTCGCAGCTTAGAGAGCCAGAGAAGCGCGAGGCCGCCAGTGTTTGCGAGGCGAAGGAGGCCGGCGAGTGCTGCTCCGAGAACGGCTCGAGCCGCGTGGCTGGTCCGGGAGGGCAAGCCAGCGCTCGATTACGAGCACAGCATGTACCAGGAAGCGCAGCGAGTGCGGTGAGTGACGAGATCGAGGGCGAGAGGCGGCCGAGGAGGGCGAGCCGACGACGACGACGACGAGCCGGCTCCCCTCGCCTTCTCGCCTTCATCCGGCACCTAGACGAGCCAGTGAGTCGCTTGCAGTCCTCTGATCAGGCGCACCAGACCCACCCAACGAGCGCCAGCAGCTGACCAGCCCCCTCTTCCTCTCCTCGTCCTCGACAGTGCTCTCCCGAACGCTGCCGACTCGCGCTCTCGCCGCACAACGCGCAGGAGTGCGCTCCTCGGGCCTCAACTCGGTCACCCCGACTGCCTCGACCCGCTCCTCGCAGCTCGCGACTCGCCGGGTGCGTCCTCGTCTCCCCCACCCACCCCGTCTCGCTCCTCTCTCGTCTTGCAGGCCGCTGACCCCCGCCGAGCCCCTCCTTTGCAGTTCGCCACCGCTCCGACCAAGAGCAACGTGTTCCCCGCCCCGGGTGGATCCAGCTCGCTCCCGCCGCCGCCGCCGCCCAAAGCCCGCAAGTCGATCACCCGCCGCATCCTCTCCCCGCTCCTCCTCCTCACCGTCGCCTTCTACGGCGTCTCGGTCCCCCTCGGCTACTTCTCCCTCCGGTACCGCGACTTCCTCGTCGAGACCGTCCCCGGCGGCGAGCAGCTCGGCGACCTCCTCGACGAGCTCCAGGTCTCGCGCGCAAAGGGCGCGCCCAACGCCTCGGCGCCCGGCGCCCCCAAGGGCCCGGGCAAGGAGACCGAGCTGACGCGCTGGGCCGAGAGCCGCGCGCGCGCCGAGGGCTGGAAGGTCAAAAAGCCCGAGCCGACCGACCCGGAGACGGCCCGCCTCGAGATCAAGGAGCGCCTCGCCGCCGAGGCCAAGAAGGTCGAGGGCGTCGCCAAGGGCAAGGTGACTGACATCGTCGAGGCCGCAAAGGCGCGCGCGAGCGAGGTCAAGCAGGTCGCCGTCAAGGCCGAGGGCGTCGTCGAGGACAAGGCCAAGCAGGCCGTCCACGCCGCAAAGGACGCCGCCCGCGCTGCGCCAGCCGCCATTTCGCACGCCGCCCACTCGGCGGCCGACGCAGCGTCGGCCGCTGCGCCCGCTTCGGCCCCTCGCGTCGTCGACGAGCCCGCCTCGACCCTCCCCGTCTACGCCCAGCGCCCGCGCGAGCTCGACGCGACGCCCATCCCGCCCAAGCGCGCGTCGAACGAGGTCTACCAGGGACCGCCCCTCCCGATCGGCTTCGAGCCCGCGCCCGGGTACGAGCTCCCTCGCGCGGCGCCCGCCCCCAAGGGCGAGCTCAAGCCCGTGTCGCCGCCTCCCCCTCCCCTCCCCCTCGTCGCGCCCGCCCTCAAGGACGTCACCGTGTCCGAGCCCGTCCTCGGCCAGCTCGCGGCGACGATCGACAGCCTCGCGCAGTACGTCGAGAAGCACGACGACGGCGTCGCGTCGGCGTCGGCGACGACGGTCCTGAGCGGCGCGCAGAAGGACATCAAGAGCCTCGCCGCGCGCATCGAGGGCATCAAGAAGCAGGAGGAGGACAAGCTCCAGGCGCAGCTCAAGGAGCAGGCGTCCAAGTACTCGGGCATGCTCGTCAAGGCCGAGAAGGACCTCGTCGACCGCCTCGACACGCAGGAGGAGGACTGGAAGCGCGCGTTCGACGACGAGCGCGAGCGCCTCGTCAAGGCGTACAAGGACAAGCTCGACACCGAGTTGGCGACCCAGCAGGAGCTCATCAACCAGCGCCTCAAGGAGGAGGTCATCCAGCAGGGGATCGAGCTCCAGCGCCGGTGGGTCAGCGAGGTCAAGACGCGCGTCGAGCAGGAGCGCGGCGGCAGGCTCGCCAAGCTCGAGGAGCTCGAGACGGGCGTCCGCAAGCTCGAGAAGGTCGCGCGCGAGAACGAGGATGTGCGTCTCCCCTCTCCCTCTCTCACTCCCGCCTCCCTCACGACCTTCTTCCTGCGCCATGCTGACTCATTCCCTCGTCCCTCTCTCTTCGCCTGCAGGCTCTCGGCGAGGCCGTTCGTGCGCGCAAGATCTTCACGGCCGTCAAGGCGCTCGAGCACAAGGTCGAGTCGGGCGCGCCCTTCGCCGCCGAGCTCGCGACGCTGCAGCGCCTCGCCGCCGTCCCGACCTCGTCGTCGCAGGACGACAAGCCGTCGCCGTCCGACTCGCTCCTGTCGCTCGCCCTGTCGACCATCCCGACCGAGGTCGCCTCGACCGGCGTCTCGTCGTTCCCGGCCCTCGCCGCGCGCTTCACCTCGTCGGTCGCGCCGCAGCTCAAGAAGGTGTCGCTCCTCCCCGAGCACGGCGGGCCCGTCGCGTACCTGACGAGCGTCGTCGGCTCGGCGGCCCTGTTCGAGAAGGAGGGCTGGGCCGACGGCGAGGACGTCGTGAGCACCGTCGCGCGCGTCAAGTTCTGGCTCGCCAACAAGGACCTCGACCTGGCGGCGCGCGAGGCCAACTCGCTCTCTGGTGCGTCCCTCGTCCTCTCCTATTTGCTGTCCCTCCTCGTCGTCGTGCTGCTGCTGACGAACAACCGCTCGCACGTGCAGGATGGCCCAAGGCGCTCGCGTCCGACTGGCTCAAGCAGGCGAGGAGCCACCTGGCGGTCAAGCAGGCGCTCGAGGTGGCTGAGCGGGAAGCGACGGCGGAAAACCTCAAGGCCATCTAGGGCCGCTCCTCGAGGCGCTGTAGCACGAGGTGTGTGAGGACGAGGAGGACGAGGACCGAGTGCGAACCAAGCTGTGTCTAGATTTCCCCGTGCGCCGTGCGAGTCGATCACGAGAGAGGAAGTCCGCTACTCTGGGGCGACAGGCGCATGGCCGGAACTCCGACCGCGGCCGCACATGCGCGCCGCGAGGGAGGAGGAGGAGATGGACGCGCCTGGCTCAGAGCCTCTGTCCCTCCTCACCCTCTCGCTCTTGCTCCAGTACAGCACACGGACCCAGACGGACGACATGGCCTGTACGTCCTCCTGCACTCAGGCGCGAGCGCAGAGCCCGCCTCGCTGTTGCTGACCCTCTCGCTCGCCTCCCCCTCCTCCCCGCCCCCTCCCCCCTCGTCGCGCTCGCTCGCAGCCCCGCGCAAGACCGTCCTCATCACTGGCGCTGCCGGCTACATCGGTGCGTCCCCTTCAGCTGCAAGCGCACACCCTGGACGAGCGCTGACGTCTCTCGTTCCCAGGCTCCCACATCGCCCTGTGCTGCCTCCTCTCCGGCAAGTTCTCGGTCGTCACCATCGACAAGTGCGTTCCTGCTCTCCCTTCTCGGTCCCTCGACACGCTGTGCCTCGTCTCGCACGCGCGCACAGACCTGCAGAGGACGCGCTCGCTGACCTCGTCGTTCGGCTCGCGACCCGACTCCGCCCGCTCTCTCGCTCGCAGCTTCCACAACTCGTTCCCGACTGCGCTCGAGCGCGTGACCAAGATCGCGCAGGATGCGCTCCCGGCCGGCGCGTCGGACGAGGACAAGAAGGCGCTCGAGATCAAGTGCTACCGCGGCGACATCTCGATCAAGAGCGAGATTGACCAGATCTTTGCCGACTACGAGGGCAAGGGCGGCATCTGGGGCGTCATCCACGTCGCGGCGCTCAAGGCCGTCGGCGAGTCGGGCGAGATCCCGATCAAGTACTACGAGAACAACATCACGGCGACGATCAACCTCCTCGACGTGCGTCTCCCTCTCTCCCTCTCAGGCTCTCTCCCTCGACAGCGTGCTCGGTGGCTGACCTCGGTCCCTCTCGCGCACAGGTCATGGACAAGTACAAGGTCTACAACCTCGTCTACTCGTCGTCGGCGACCGTGTACGGCGCTCCCCCTCAGTGCCCCATCCCCGAGTCGTCGCCGCTCCAGCCCGAGTCGTGCTACGGCCGCACCAAGTTCATGTCCGAGCTCATCATCAAGGACGTGTGCGACTCGGCGCCGGAGAAGTGGCGTGCCATCTCGCTGCGCTACTTCAACCCGGCCGGCGCGCACCCGTCGGGCCAGATTGGCGAGGACCCGCGCGGCCGCCCGGGCAACCTCCTCCCGCTCCTCGCCCAGATGGCCGTCGGCAAGTTCCCCGAGGGCCTCAAGATCTTCGGCAACGACTACGACACGCCCGACGGCACCTGCGTCCGCGACTACATCCACAGTGCGTCCCCCACCTCGTCTCGCAGCAGCAGCGCAGCAGCAGCGCAGCGCTCGCACGCCGCTCCCTCGACTGACTCTTGCTCCTTCCTGCAGTCATGGACCTCGCCGAGGGTCACGTCCTCGCCCTCGCCGCGCTCCCCCGCGACGAGATCTACGCTGCGCAGGGCAAGGCGGCCGGCTTCGGCTCGTCGGGCGGCAAGTACAAGGCGTACAACCTCGGTAAGGGCAAGGGCATGTCGGTCCTCAACATGGTCGACGCCATGCAGAAGGCGTCGGGCTTCAAGTACAAGACCGAGATCGTCGGCCGCCGGTGCGTCCCTCCTCCTCGACTCTCTCTCCCTCCTCGAGCGCTGGCCGTGTGCTGACGCCTTCTCTCTTCTCGCGCGCAGCACCGGCGACGTTCCCGAGCTGACGGCCGACCCTGCGCTCGCCGAGAAGGAGCTCGAGTTCAAGGCCAAGCGTGACCTCGAGGCCATGTGCCGCGACCAGTGGAACTGGCAGTCGTGCGTCCCCTCGCTCTCTTCTCACTCCTCCTCGATCGCCTCGTACTGACGCACCTCTATGCGTGCAGGAACAACCCCAAGGGCTACGAGAACCAGGAGTAGAGCCCGCCGCCGTCGCTCTCTCCCTCTCCTCGCCGTTGCTCCTCCCCTCCCTCCACGGACAGTGCCCTTCATCCACCTCATCCATCTATCTCTGTCTCTCTCTCTTCACCAAATCTTTAGTATCGGGGCCATACATGTAGTGCTTGCGTAGACATGCGGTCGTGCATCGCTCGCCGCTTTCCTGCCTCCTCTCGAGCTCTCTCTCGACGCTCGGGCCCTGCTCTCCTCGTTTGCTGGCTCTCGCCTCGCGCACGGTCTCCTCGGGCGTGCACTTCTGCAGAATGCCGAGGACCTCGCACAACTGCGCGCGCTCTCTAGCAGAGAAAGACTCGCTCAAGCCGACCTTCGCAAGCCGAGGCCTCGTCGCCGAGGGTCCGAGCGAGGATCTGCAGGTCGGCGCACAGCGGATGCGCCCTTGACAAACGCAGCTCGGAGCGCTTTGCATCTGTCCCCGCTCAGCCATAAGTCCGCTCCGGGCAGACTCGCCCTTGTCGTCCCCACTCGCCGCTGCTCGTTCGGCCTCTCTCCCTCCCTCCCTCCCTCCCTCCCTCCACCCTCCGTCCTCGACTACCAGCTACGATGGCCACTTACACCGGCACCTGCCTCTGCGGCGAGACCAAGATCACCGTCAACGGGCCCAAGGCCGACAGTGCGTCGCTCGTCCTCCTCTCTCGACTCGCGTCATCAGTTGGCGAGGGTGTGGGGGTGGAGCCAGGGGGAGGACAGCTGCAGGTTCGTGACGGGCAGGGCCGGTAGTACAGAGGGCTGTGGTGGACCGGTCGATGCTCTGCACCCGTCGGCTGTGCGCTGGGGCGGGCGAGAGCGAGGTCGGCAGGTGGAGGCAAGGCCGCGAGCTGGACGGGGACGACGGGCAGGACGCTGTGAGGGCGAGCAGCTGCTCTGCAGCATCCAGCGGGAGTCTGGCTGGTTTCTGCACGGCTCGTGCCGCTGTTGTGGCCTCGTCGCCGTCGTCCTCGGCTCTCCCTGAACCCTCACCTCCTCGAGGATGGCGCCCGCATCGACGCTGACCCTCGCCCTTGATCCTCTTGCAGAGCAAATCAAGTGCCACTGTCAGTCTCTTCCCTCTCTTCGATTTGAGCCCGAGCTAGAAGGCGGCACGCTGTCCTCGAGCCGCTCTCGAGGACTTGCGAGGGCTCAGTCGACGCGCTGTGCGCGCGCACCACTCGCTGTCCGCCATGCTGACCCTCCTCCTTCCCTCTCGCAACAGGCACCGACTGCCAGCAGACGAGCGGCACGTCCAACTCGAGCAACATTCTCGCCAAGGAGTCGGACGTCGAGATCGTTGGCTCGAAGGTCGGCAAGTACACGACCAAGGCCGCCTCGGGCAACGACGTGACGCGCATCTTCTGCACTGGTTGTGGTGCGTCGCTCTGTCCCTTGACGTCTCGAGCGGGCATGTTAGAGGGACGCCGGAGGAGACGAGGCTGACGCTTGCTCCTCCCGCTCGCAGGCTCGCCCTTTGCGCACAACTCGTCGGTCTTTGGCGACTCGAGTGCGTCTCACCTCCTCCTTTGACTGCCACGTGTCGCAGGGCTGACTTGGACCCTCTCCTCGTTGCAGTGGCCGTCCAGACCGCCTCGCTCGGCGACTCGTTCAAGAGCGTGCCGTACGGCGCCGAGCTCTTCGTCAAGGACCGCTGGTTCGTCTCTCTCACGCTCGCTCTGTGCTCTCGAGCCACGTGATGACTTGTGCTTGGTCGCACTGCTCGCAGGGCTGGCGTCAAGGCTGTCGAGGGCGGTGAGTCGTCTTGCAGGCCTCGCTCGGTCGTCCTGCTCTGCGGTGCAGCCGCAGCGCGCGGCGAAGACTCGAGAACGTGCTTGCGATGCTGATCAAGCCTACTTCGTCTTCGTCCGCAGCTGACCAGCAGGAGACGGCCTAAAGCACGACGCGCCGCCGCACCGAGCCTTGCTTGCTGTCGCTCCGTTCGCTCGACCTGAAATCGAAGCAGTACCTCTTTCGCAAGCGGCGGCACCGTACACCGTCGGGCAGGAGAGAGCGAGAGAGAGTCCGAGAGCTAGCTTGACAATCAGCTCGTCGGCGAGCAGGACGAGGAAAGCTCGAGAGGGAGGAGGAGGAGGTGAGCGCGACGCTCAGGCCGTCGAGGCGGGCTCTCGTCCAGCGCGGGCTACACGCTCCTGCATTGAGAGCGAAGATGCATCTGCAGTGCAGGATGTTGAGAGAGCGGCGGCCGAAAGCGGCAGGAAGGCCGTCTGGCCAGGCTCGCCGCCGTCCCTCGCCGTCCTCATCACCTCGCGCTCTCCTCCCTCTCTGCCGCTCCCAGTCGCAGCCCGACACCCACACAGAGCCGACCAGCATGGCAGGCAGGAACGCCACCAAGTCGCCCCAGCCGCCCGTGCGCCGCTCGTCGCGCCAGTCGACCCCGACTCGCGACCACCTCGCCTCCCCACCGCCCACCTCGACCTCCAAGACGACCCGCGCCACGCGCTCGAGTGCGGTCGGCCTCCCGGCCTCGACGACCTCGGACTCGCTCCTCCCGCCCTCGCTCGACACGCTCCCCGTCAGCCCTCGCGGCGGGCCTCGCAAGTCGGCCACGACCCGCGCCCTCTCGCCCCGCCTCGCCGCCAAGGTCCACCGCCCGCCCCTGCCCGCCCATGCCGCCAACAAGCAGCTCGCCGACGAGGCCAAGGCGACCAAGGCCCTCCGCCAGCACAAGGTCAAGACCCAGACCCTCCACCTCGGCGACCCGAACGGCACCATCACCATCGCCCGCGTCAAGTGCCCGGTCCCCAAGGGTGTCCCCGGGTGAGCACCTTCTCTTATCTCTCTCTCCCCGAGGGGCAGGTGGGGGCGCACCGGCGAGAGGGGTGCGTGCAGTTGCCGCGGCGGCGGCGGCGGCAGGACCGGCTCAGGGCCATTGTTGACACGGCATTCAGCACGCGCTCGCGCTTCCTGCTCGTCTGACAGCCTCTACCTTGTCAAGGACCTCTCACTGACTCCGACGATGCCCTCCTGCAACAGCCACATCATCAAGCGCTTCGACACCGACGCCGTCTCCGCCTCGTCCCTCTTCCGCGCCGCCTTTCCGACGGCGACCGACGCCGAGGAGACGACCGAGATGCGGTGGATCGCGCTCGGCTCGAGGGGCCAGTACGGCGACACCAAGCTCGCCGGCAACGAGGGCGACGAGAGCAAGAAGCTGAGCGGGACCTGGTGCGTCTCCTCCTCCTTTGCCTCGTGTTCAACGCTCGCGCGCCTCGCTAACTCGACCTCGATGCGCAGGATCCCGTCTGAGCACGCCGTCACGCTCGCCAAGGAGTACGGCATCGTGCGCTACGCCGCCGAGCTCATCGAGTACGTCGAGCCGACCTCGCCGCAGCCCGAAGGCGCCGCCGACGAGGAGCATGCGACGCCCGGCTCTGTCGCCGCCACCGACGACGTGCGTTCACCTTCCCCTTATCCTCTCGACTGCGCGCGAGGGCCGAGCTGACGTCTCTCTCGCTCGCAGTCGCCCGCCGCTCGCTCCCCTCGCGCCAAGCGCGCCCGCGTCTCGTCGCCGCTCGCCAACAAGACCTCGTCCGCCCCTGCCGCCCAGGCGCTCTCGGGCGCGTCGGGCCCGGGCATCTCGATCCTGCAGACGCTCGCCACGTCCGACTCGGGCGCCATCACCGAGACGACCGAGGTCAAGGTCGACGTGCCCATGATGGGCGACGACGCGCCCCAGTTCGAGGACGACGCTGCGGCCCAGATCGCCGCGGCGCAGAAGCTCGTCGACAGCCTCAAGAAGGAGCACGTCCTCGCCGACCTCGCCGACGCGTCCCACATCCCGGACCCTCAGCCCCCGGCCTCTACCTCGTCCGCCCCGAGCTCGACCAAGAAGCGCGCGCTCGAGGCCGACGACGACGAGCTGCCCCAGTCGGGCACGCTCGCGGACGCGCTCGGCACGGTCGACAACCGGTCGTTCTTCGCCAAGCTGTTCCGGCGCAAGGCCAACTCGAAACGCCGCAAGCAGCCGACGCAGGCGAGCCGCGAGACTCGTGCGCTCCCAGCGCCGTCGCGCGCACTCGCGGCCCTGTCGGCGTCGACGTCGAGCAGCCGGGCGGCGCCCGAGGTCGTCCTGCGCGAGGAGGACGGCGACCAGGGCGAGACGCGCCGGTGGGCGGCCGGCTTTGGCCTCGCCGTCGCCGTCGGCGCGACGGCTGCGGCGCCTTACCTCTTCGGCTAGGTGCGCACGAGTGCGCCTGAGCTCTCTTCCGTGACGTTTATCTCCCCCTACCCGTAACGACCATCGAGCGGCGTCGGCTCTCGAGCTGCGTCGCTCTCTAAAGACCTCACTCCCTCTTCTCTCTCTCTGTGTGTTGCTCGTCCCCTTCTCTCTGTGTGTAGTCGTCCCCTGGCCCGAGCCTGCGTCTGTACTCGACCGCTTCCTGTGCTGCGGGACTCGTGCGAGCCCGAGAGAGATCGCGAGGCACGCCTCGCCGCGTCGCTCTCTCCAGGTCTGGCAAGCGGGCGGTGGCTCAGCTGCAGCTTTAGCCGTGTCTCTGTCGCTCGAGCCTTGAGCTTGATCGAGGAGCAAGCTGTCGACGTCGACGACGAGAAGAGCGACTCGCAGCTGCGGCCGCCCCACCTTCAGTCCCGTGTCTCCACTGCGGCTCGCTTCTGCCGCTGCGCTCGCCCTCTTTCTGCGCACCCTTCTCTCTCTCGAGCCGACCGCAGGCCACCAGGGAGAGTGCGCGCGCTCGACCCGCGCTCCCCGCACCGCTCGCACCCTCGTCCTCGTCTTCATCGGCCGCACAGCTCTCGGCACCCTCGCCTCGCCTCGCGCCTGCACTCCGCCACCTCGAGCACATCGACACAGCAACAGTTGGCCTGTGCGTCCCCTCTCCCACTCTCTCTGTCCCCGCCCAGGCTCACCTCGCGTCCTTCAACAGCACTCGGAGCTCCCCGTCCCGAGCACACTCCTCGCGTCGACCTTTTCCCCGCCTCGACCAGCGCCAGCCCCTCGCACCAGGCGAGCGAGCCCGCAGACCAACCAGCTCGAGCGCTGCACCAAGGTCGACACGCCCGTACCTCCCTCCTCGCCTCACCCAGCACCCTCCGCCTCGGCGCGCCCTCTTTCCCTCGCGCACGACCGGCCTTCCCCCAGCTCGCCATGCCCTCGTTCTTCTCGTCGCTCAAGCGGCGCAAGTCCGAGGCCAACCTCCCTCGTCCTCGCCCCGAGCCCGCCCCCTCCGTCCCGGAGCCGCCGCCCTCGCTACCGATGCCTGCCCGTCTCAGCGTCTTTGGCCTCGAGGGCATGACGAGCTCCACGCCCTCGTCGGTGCAGTCGCCGACCGACGCCGGCAATGCGCAGCCGATGCAGCGCAGGCGGAGCAGGAGCGCGACGAGGGTCCTCGAGGAGGCGAGGCCGCAGCGCGAGGAGGTCGTCGCGCCCGCCGCTCGAGCTGTGCGGGCGCCATCGCCTCGGCGCGACAAAACGCTCGAGGCGCACTACTCGGGGACGGTGCCGCGCGGCCGCGAGCCGTCCTCGACCTCGGCGCAGTCGGCGTCGTCGAGCACCGCCAGGGCCGCCGCCGGGCTCGTCTCGCCCCGCGCCCCGTCGACCCGGCCGCTGTCGCAGCAGACGCCGCCTCTACCCCTCGGAACTCGCTCGACGGCCGGCCTCGCGCCGTCGTCGTCGTTCTGGTCCGTGAGCGCGGCGGCGACGTCGCCGAGCGGACCCGGCGCCCAGGTCGCGCCGGCGAGGCGCGAGAGCCTGCAGGCCCAGGCGGCGTACGGCTCGCCGCAGACGCTTTCTTCGGCGAGGGAGATGGGCCAAGGCGGGAGGGGCGGCAAGAAGGACGGCTCGTTGCCGCAGAGGAGGGAGAGCCTCGGAGCGAGCTTGCAGCAGAACCTCGGACGAGCAGGTGCGCTCTCCTTCCCCTCTTCTCTGCTCGGCGATCTTAGCGAGCGGGGCCCTGATGTATACTCTTCTTGCACGCAGACGTCTACGCAGGCGCACGGGCGACGACGCTCGGGCCGTACTCGCCTGACTCGCCGTCTCGATCCGCCGCACGGCCGACGCTCCCGCCCGGCGCAGCTCCGCCGCAGCGCATCGGATCGACGGCACCGACCGGCACGTACGACCGGCTCGCAGCGCTCTACGGCCCGCCGATCGCCGCCACCTCGAGTCGCTCCGCCACGTCGCTCGCCGACACGACCACGACCAGCTCGCCCGTCACGCTCTTCAGCCGGCAGCTGTCGAACGGCTCGGGCGGCGACGGTAGCACAACCACGCCCGGAGCGTCGGACAGCGAGCAGAGCGACGAGCTCGACGCGCAGGCGCAGCCGAAGTGGGCCGCCGACGTCGTCCACCCGGCGGGCCAGGTCACGCCTCGGCAGCTCCCTCACGCTCCTGCGCCGCCGCAGTCTGTCTTGTCGACGACGGGCGGGAGCAGAGCCTCGAGCGCGCCGGCGCTGCCGCTGCCTCGCCCAGCGAGCAGCGTCTCGTCGCAGTCGACCGTCCGCTCGCCGACCTCGCCGCGCAATGAGCGGTCGGCGCTGCCGCCGAGCCGCCTCTCCGAGTACGTCGAGGTGCGCACCGCCGACGCGCCCGCCAAGCTCGTCAAGCGCCGCTCGTCGACTTTCGCCCCGCCCGGACCTGCTGCCGCCCAACTCGTCGCGCGCCCTCCCCTTCCCCCCTCGCTCTCGCCTTCTGCGCCGATCTCGCTCGCCGCACACGGGTCGCCGTCAAAGAGTCGGTCGACCAGGCCCATCACGCCGCCCAAGTCGCCCGACCGAGCGAGGAAAGCCCTCGTCCCGGCGCCCGAGTCAACGACGACGAGCCCGCCGCCTCGTCGCTCGTCGCTCAGCCAGCGGAGGCGTCTGGTGGGCGTCCCCTCTACTCCCGAGGCGCAGGTCCCGCAGTCGCTGCGCCCCGCCGCGCAGGTCGGCGCGCCCATTTCGCCGTCGCGCGAGTGGCGGGCGAGCCCGACGACGCCGCGCTCGCGCATCGTCGACGAGCCTGCGTCGCCGACGAAGCGCGTCGGGCCGGCGGGCGCCCTGACGCCGCGAGCGGCGGCGCTGGCGGCGGCGCGGGAGCGCGAGAAGAGGCTCGTGTCCTCGACCGAGTCGGCGTCGGGCGCGCCGTCGAACGGCCCCATCTCGCCTCCCCTGTCCGACCGCAGCTCGCCTATCGAGCTCGCCGAGCCGGTCGAGTACGCCGAGGAGAACCGCCCGTGCCCGCGCTTCGAGCTCGCCTTCGCGCTCTATCCCCTCCCCATCCTTCGCTCCCTCCTTCGTCACCTCAACTACGCCGACATCGTCACGCTCCGGCTCGTCTCGCGCACGATTCAGCACGCCGTCGAGGCCGACGGCAAGGAGCTCGTCCTCGAGCGGTTCCTCGGCTCGTACGGGTACCGCAGCCTCGCCCGCCGGCCCGCCGTTCCGAGCAAGGCCGCAGGCTTCCTCCCCTCGGCGGACGACATCGTCCTCGACCTCCGCGACCTGTCGGCGTTCCGCGCCGCCCTGCGCGTCTCGCCCGACGAGTACGCCCACCTCGCGAGGGTCTACACGCACGATCCGGCGCGGTTCTCGCAGGCGTCGCTGCGCCTCGCCCGGGCGACGACTCGCGCGTGGAACCGCGTCGTCCTCCGCCTGCGGCTGCAGGCGACCCTCCCGTCTTCGTCGTTCGCGCCGCCGGCGTTCCCCGAGCTGCCGCCGTCGAGCACGCCCGTATACAAGACGGGCCGGGCGCCGAGCCTGCGCGTATGGGTCCCCACGCGCACGGGCGAGAGCTGGATGGCCGACGGCGAGGTCATCGAGTGCGAGCGCGAGGTGTGGAGGAGCAGCGGCGCATGGGCGCAGCTCCGCAGGGGCGACGTCGTTGCCAACGTCGCCATCCCGGCGTTCGGCAACGTCGGCACGCTCGTGTTTGACGGCAAGTTCCTGCGCGACCTCAGCTTCGAGCACGATGTCGTCGGCCACCTTCCTGTGCGTCCAGATCTCTTTCTTCGTCCTGCTCAGCGTGCGCCGACCGAGACTGACTTGGGCTCCCTCTGCACGCAGGCCTGGCTCAACATGCTCGGGTTCTCGCCGAGCCACTTCCACAACATCATCGTTGCCTCGTCGTCGAACCCAGTCTTCTGTACGTCCCCTTCCTCTCTCTTTCTGCGGCGCCGTCGCTTTCGTCGTCGTCGAGCAAGGGCCAAGCTGACTTGGCTCCCTCCGCGCGCGCGCAGACCTCTCGCTCGCGCCCTACGTCGCCGCCGTGCGCGAGTCGCTCGTCCTGTGCAAGGACCGCGTCGGCGTCTCGTCGCCGCAAGGCAACTACCTCGTCTCGCGCTACGTCTACCGGGCGGCGCTGCACCTCCTCGCGGGCCAGATGATCGGCGACATGGCAGGCGCCGGCGGTGCAGGGCCGGGCGGGATCGAGGTCGTGCACCCGGACTGGGCGGGCCAGATCATCGTCGAGACCGAGGGGACGACCGAGGCGGCGACGCTGCTTCTCGCTCGAGTGCGTCCTCTCTCTCTCTCGCTACCCTCTCCCTCTCTCCTCTTTGCGGCGAGCTCATCCTCTGCTCCTTCTGCAGGTCGCCTCGGTCGAGCCCGTTCCTTGGCGTATCCTGCGCGAGAAGAGCCGCCCGGGTGCCGTCTGGCTCAAGCCGGTCGGGCCCGACAACGTCTGAGACTGTCTCGTTCTTCTTCCTCGCCTTCTCTCTCTCTCGGCGACGCTGGACGTCGTCGTACTTTGTATGTACTCTCTCGAACGTCGTCTTGTCGTTGGAATGCCAGCTTTGCCGTCTCGTTTACGTCGTCGCGCACGAGAGCAAGTCTTCGAGAGCGAGCTTGAGAAGGTCGAACATTGCACTCGCCGCCGCTACCGTCCACCCTCGCCCTTCTGTGCCGCCTCGCCGAACAAAAACTCGCGCTCGAACCGCCAGAACCCTCGGTCGTACTTCCACAGGACGAGCCCGTTCGCCTCGCCCTGCGCGCCCTCCCTGGCCCAGTCGCGCACCTCGTCGAACGCCGCCATGACCTTGTCCTCGTCGTCGACCTTGTTCTGCACCGTCCAGTGCGCCTTGAAGCCCTTGGCGTCCTGCTTGCTCAAGAACGGCTCCCACTCGGCGCGCAGCTGAGCGTGCACGTCGGCGCCCTCCTCGGTCCCGACGCCCGGCGCGACGGCGACGCCGTTGTTGCCGAGGAGGAACGCTCGCCCTGTCGTGACCGTGAACGGCGGCGTCGCGCTCGCGACGCGCTGCGCGTCGGCGCACACGCGCTCGAGCTCCGAGTGCGGCAATGCGTGGAAGAGGGTGAGGTGCGCCGGGACCTTGAGCCGCTCGGCCGGGAAGTAGCGCGTGCGGAGCGTGTTGAGCGCGTCGTGGAGGGGAGGTGACAGGCGCAGCGAGAGGACGTAGACGTGCTCCTCCTCGCGCGACGTCTTGGGCCGGTGCCGGTGCAGCTTGGTCTGCCCCGGATGAGGCGCGTGCCATCGAGGCTGCTGCTGCTGTTGGGCGCGCGCATTGGGCTGTCGAGACTGCTGATGAGGCTGGTGCGGCTGCGGAAGCGGCTCGGCGCGTGCTTGAGCTGGAGGAGCTTGCGGGGTCGAGGAGGAGGAGGAGGACGACGCGCCGGCCGCGTTGGCGTAGCTGAACGGCTTGGAAGGGGGCGCAGCCGTGCTCATGGTGTGTCGGAATGGACCTGTCGTGCTCGTGAGCGATGCGACGCGGCGAGGGAGCATGCAGAAGCGAAATCAAGCCGGGCGCGGTTGAGTTGACGATCGAGCCGGACGACTCGAAGTCGACGTCAGCGACGAGCTGGGGTCGGGCTCGAGGTTAATGAAGAGCCAGCTTGACGCTTCCTTCGGAGCGCAAGCCGCAGTGAGGCAAGAGAGAACGGAGAGTGAGGCGACGCAGTCGGGACGCCGAGCGCGTGCGCACGGTCCTCGCCATTTCCGAGACGCGAAGTCAAAAACGCAGTTGCAACTCGAAGCACCGCGCAGAGCCGCACAGACTACAGCACCGCTCCTCACTTCTTCCTCGACGGCTTCTCAGGTGCCTTCGGCTGGTACCGAGGCGGCGGCAAAGGCACGAAAGGCGGCGGGCCCTCCTTGGCCGCCTTGGTCAGGTCGACCTCGTGGAACCGGCCGTACTTGGGCGCCGGAGGCCGCCTCGAGCTGTCGCGGCGCGACATCGGCGGCTCGTCGGTCGGCGTCGTCGAGCCCTTCTTGCCCGAGGTAGAGCCCGGACGAGGAGGGAGGGGAGGAGGCTTGCCCGACGGCGAGGGGAGAACCGGGCTCGCGCGCCGAATGCGCCGCACCTCCCTCGGCGCGCGGCACGCCGAACGCACGAGGCACATGGCGAGGATGAGGACCGATAGGCCGAATGCGCCGGCGACGAGGACGAAGACGTAGTAGCCTGCGCCGAGACCGTCCGAAGACGAGCTGCGAGAAGCGAGATCTGGGTCAGCTCTAGCTCGCCGCTCTTCTGGATCCAACGAGAGAAGCAAGAGGCACTCACGAGCAACCTGGGAGGTCTGGACGTCCATCCTGAACCGTGCTTGCAGCCGTCATGCGCGTGTTTCCTGCAGCGTCGGTGACTTTGACGCGCACGGTCCTGCCTGGGTCGACCTCGACGGCCCACAGCGTCGTACCGCTCGCGCCGTAGTCGCCGATCTCGGCGAGGTCCGTGTCGGGGTAGGCGTAGCCGACGACCGAGAGGTGGAAGGGCGGCTGCGAGCCGCCGTACATGACCTTGTACGTGCTGCACGTCACGTTGTCGGTCGAGCGGTACAGGACGGCGGGGAAGGCGTCGTTCGAGTCGCGGATGCCGACGAAGAGCGTGTCGGGGATCTGCCGACGGTGCCGCTGCAGGAGCGTGAGCGGGATGGCGCTCACGAGCGAGGCAGCGAGGGCGCCGAGCGCGAGGGGCGAGGTGTGGGGTCGCATTGCCGTCGTCGGTACCGTCGAGTAGAGAGGATGAGACGGTAAGGAGAGGGAAGCTGGCGCTGCGCGAAGAGCTTGTCGAGGCGGATCCGACTGCGAGTTGAGGCGGGGCGAGCGGGGCGAGCGGGACAGCTCGAGCACGGGTGGCGAGCCCGCTCTAGGAGGTGCGCCTTGCCACGATCTTAGCTCGTGAGCACAAAGCGGAAGCGTGTGCGCAGATAATTGCGTGCGGGAGCAGGGTGGCTGGTACACCTCGGGAGGAGGAGCGGGAGGAGGGCGAGAGGCTTGAAGCGAGGCCGAGCGGTCTTGAGCGGCCAGCTGTGGCTCCAGTGAGCGTGTAGCTACTCGGTGGCGGTGCACAACGGTGCGCTTTTCGTGCGGGTAAAGCGGTGGAAGGACAAGGGGGAGGTCGTCGTCGCCCCCACCTCGTCGCCCTCATCCTCGCTCTCGCCTGGCTCGATCGACTGCGCGACCGCACCAGCTGCTCCCGCTCGCCTCTATCACCATGGCCTCGCTCCTCGAACGCACCCTCGGCGGCATCCGCAAGGACAACGCGGCCCCCGACAACCGCAGGACCAGCGGCGGAGGAGGACAGTCGCGCAGCAGCCCCTACGCAGTGAGTCGCGCTCCCATCTGGTCCGATGAGGACCTGCGCGCCTCTCAAGCCGTGCCGGCCAGTCCCAGCGACGCGGTCGACCGCCGCCGCCGTGGTCCCCCGCCGCGTCCGACGAGCGACACGCAGCCGGCACCAGCACAACGTTCGAGCGCTTCAGAGAACCGCTGCTGACCCTTTACAAACCCTGCAGAGGCCCGCCGGCGACTCGTGGAAGCACGACAAGTTCGACACGCCCGACTCGTCCTCGTCCTCGCCTCGCGACCCGCCCTCGAAGGGCAGCACCGCCGACCAAGGCCCGAGCAACAAGCTCGTCATCCGCAACTTGCACTACGAGGTGTCGGAGCGCGAGCTCGAGGTGCGTCCCCTCTCGCGCCTCTCGCCCACGCTGTCCTCGCCTGAGCGAGCGAGCCGGCTGACTCTCGACCTCTCTGCAGCTTCTCTTCGTGCAGATCGGCCCGATGGCCAGCGCGCCCAAGATCAAAGTACGGCCGCGCTTCCTCTCCCGCCTGTCCACGCAGCCTTGAGCGCACGAGGAGCCGGCTCGGCGCCCGACCTCGGCTACACGCGCTCGCCCGACCCGATTGCTTACGACCCGCTTCACCCTCCCTCCGGCCCTCTCCGCTCTCACCCTCCTTCACCATCGTCTTCTTCTACACCTCGTCTCGAAGTTCGACCGCTCGGGACGCTCGACCGGCACGGCCTGGGTCACCTACCTCGAGGACAAGCACGCCGCAAAGGCCAAGGAGGCGTTCAACGGTGCGATGGCTAAGGGTGCGTCCACCTCTCCCCTACTCCATCTCCACGTCTCTCAGAAGCGGAGCTGATGAGCTACGCCTTGCAGGTGAGCCGATCGAGGTCGACTTCGACTACCGCAACGACCGCCCTTCAGAGCGCGGTGCAGCGGCGCCCGGCTCTCTGCTCGCGCGTCTCGGCGGCACCGAGTGCGTCCCTCTCTCTCTTTATCCCGCTCGGCTCATCTCGAGCGCATCGCTGACTCGCTCCCTCGTCCAGGTCGGCTGCTCGCGGCCCCAAGTACGCCGCCCCGACTCGTGGTCCCGGTGGCGGTCCCGATCGCGCACCTCGCGCCGAGCGCGGCTCGGGCGGCGCACCGCGAGACGGTCCTCGCGGCGGTGAGCGCGGCGAGCGCGAGCGTGGTGGGCGCGGCGGCGGGCGCGGCGGTCGGGGAGGGCGCGGCGGCGAGCGGTCGGCGGGCGGTGGCAGGGGCGAGAAGCGCGCGCCCAAGACGAACGAGGACCTCGATGCCGAGCTCGAGGCGTTCATGAAGGCGCCGGCGGCAGATGTGCGTCGCCCTTCTCTCTCCTCGCTCGCGCCCGACAGGGGATCTGGCACTGACGCCTTTGTCGCCCTCCCTCTCGCTCCCCTCTCCCCCTCTCCTCTCGCCATCTCGCAGGACAAGCCCAAGCCTGCGTCGGCACCTGCGCTGGCAGCCGGCGGCGACGACGTCGAGATGTCCTGATCGTCGTCGTGCCGCTCGAGCCGCTTCTGCGGAAAGCTCACCGAGCTGCTCGTCCGAGCCTCTCCTTCCTTCTATCCTACTTCCTCGGTCGCCTTGTAGTGAGCCTGTAACAGCCTCTGTCGGACACGTCTTCGCAAACCCGTTCGCGCGCGAGCCTCCAGAGCCGTGGTGGAGGAGGCACGGCGAGGGGTTGCGCTCGCACGAGCCGTCTGCCTCGGAGAGCCGACAGCCTCGAGGCTGCTCGCTCGAATGCATTGCACAGCGTCGTTGCTACAGATTGCGCTTATGGAGAGGTTCCTGCGCCGTTCGCTCGTGCGACTCGGCTCGACACGGCCTCGCCTTCGAGCAGGCGGCTCGCGACGTCGCCCGCGAGCTCTACAGGCCCAAGAGAGCGCAGGACTGCGAGCTAGAACGAGCGCGAGCCCATGCCCGCGCGCCGGTGCGGGCGTGAGAGCGGGCATTACAAAAGATCATTAGCTCGAAATAGTAATGCCGCGTCGGTTCGAACCCGACTCGGGTCGCGGACAGGCGGCAAAACGGTTCAAAGTGGATCTGATTAGGCGCGCTTTCCTATTCCGATTAGGGCTGCCCGGCCCACTTCAGACGACGATTGCGCCGCCCACAGCCCTTCGCGCGCCTCGCCTCGTTCAGGGCGCACTCGATAAGGTCCAGACAGCACGCTAGAGAGGAACAGGGCCGTCAGGAAGAGCGCGCGCTCGTCGCCTCTGGACGCAACTTGAGAAGGCCAAGGAACCGGTCCAGCTCGCGCTCTACAGGACTAACAGGGCCAGGAGGAGCGCTCGATTGCACCGCAGAGACGTCCTCATTCGATCGCGCGCGAGCAGAAGGCCGTAACCATGCTAGATCAAGAGATAGCAGTTGAGAGAGGGTGCGCAGCCTCCCCCTGTTTTTAAGAGGTGGCCGGGCGCACGGTCGTGCCACAGGGGCAGTGTCCGTGCGAGCGGCACACCAGAGTGCACCCGCTGCCCTCAGGGGCACGTGAGGGCGGGTGCAGCCTCGTAGGGACCTGTCCGCGACAGCTCGACTCGCGCAGCCGCCGGGACGAGTAGGGACGACGAGACGGACATCTTTCGGCAGCCTGGGCCCGACGGCTTTCTCGAGAGACAGGATGAGCACCGACCGGCGCCGTCGAGAGGCGGCCGGCGAGCGAGAGCGCGAGCTTTCGAGTCGAGAACGGAAGAGGGTGCCATCGAGGGCGCGACTGACCTGCGCGCACGGTAACGGAGGTCAGCGCGCAGCTCACAGAGGCGCAAGAGTGCTCGCTCGAGCCTGTGGGACGAGAAGAGTGAGCAGGAGGGACGTACAAGGACCGAGATGAACCGCTCGAGGTCGACCGCCAGCTCCTGCACCGCTCGACAGGCCCATCCACTCGGTGTGCGAGACCGCCCTGCGCGCGAGGGGCTCGAGTAAGCTCATCGTCGCGTCTACACAGCGGCTCGAGGAGCTGGCGTGTGCGAGAGGGACACAGAGAGGAGCGCCAAGGTGGGGGCGCGGGGAGGAGGAGGACGCATCTGCTCTCCCACTGCAGTAGGCCCTGCTCGCAGTCCACCGATGGAGTGCTGCACCTTCTTGAACCTCGATGAAGGGCGTCCACCAGTCTTCGAGTCGCCGCCGGTGTCGAGAGAGGTCGGTCGACGAGGCTCGCTGATGAGGACGCGCCGAGGTCGCTCCGGGCCATGGGACAGGGCGGATGGTGGCGCAGGCGTAGCGTAGAGGTGCTGGCGAGTGATGCAAGCCGCCACGCGAGGCCCAGGCCGTGTACGCAGTCGTGAGGGTTGAGCGGTGCGAGGGAGGAGGGCGCGGGCGCGGGGCCAGAGTCGGAACCCGTCGTCGCGCACACGCTCTCGCCCTCTTTGCGACGCTCGAGCAGTGGGAACATCTCTAGAGTGCAGGTTGCATGCGAGGAAGACAGGAGGGAGGGAAG
>Ga0308169_10000512_pt1 | contig 56751 bp, 53 predicted proteins | sample PhyBR1_2_FD_202139 | JGI IMG/M metagenome (GOLD analysis project Ga0308169, IMG submission 202139) | Phyllosphere microbial communities from UC Gill Tract Community Farm, Albany, California, United States - DLSLSB.R1 | ecosystem: Host-associated > Plants > Phyllosphere > Unclassified | place... | reverse complement strand
GGGCCCAGGGCGAAGCAGTTGCCACAGACAGCCCACAGGAGCGAGTCTCAGACGCCAACCCAGTCACCCTCGTGGCGTTCCCCACCGAGCTCCTCCAGCGCTCCCAGGCAGCCGCTGAGAGCTACAACCAGATCTTCCTCGACCTCGACAGGAAGAGCGACATTGAGCTCTGGGAAGCCTTCGGAAAGCTCGAACCGATCCACTCAGAGATCCTGTCCCTCGTAGCCAAGGCTTCCGCCTCCGCCTCCACGCACTCCAGCTCCACCCAGGAGGACTGAACCCATGAGCGCTTCGACCAGCACCGCCGTCAGCAGGGCCAACAGTGTCAGCAGTGCCAACACCCTGGACCCCATCGAGATCGAAGGCGAGACCTACGAAGTCGAGGCTGCAACCATCGAGCGAGCCTACATCGGCTACGAGGATCACGGATTCCTCATCGCCCACCTCCTCTTCGCAGGCAAGAGCTGGGGTCAGGGTGAACCACCGACCACTCGAAGCCCCGAAGACCTCGACCGCTACCTCCGCAGCGTGCTCTCAGTCACGGGAGCTCGCTCCTGGAACGAGCTCCCCGGCATCCCAGTGCTCACCCTGCGCAGGAGCATTCTCGGCCCCGTCGAAGGCTTCGCTCGCATCGACCGCCAGCGCATCATGCTCTTCAAGGGTGGTCGCAGCGAAGCGATCCTCCAGGACTGAGAGATGAGCGCTGAGAGAAGTTCCCGGGACTGATTTCGATTAGACGGTTGCCAAGAGTCGAGCCATGGGTGTACGATTTCAACCATGACCACCGCGAACACCACCGCCACCGTCTCCCCGACCACCGTCGCCGAGCTCGACCTCGCCCCCCTCGACGCCATCCTCGAAAGCTCCATCATCGTGGACACCCACGGTGAGTCCCTGAGCTTCACCGAGCTCCAGGACTTCGCCATCGAGATCGACGAGGCGCTCGCCACCATCCTCCCCACGCTCTCCTACGAGCGAGTCCGGGAGCCCCTCGACTCCGCCCGGGCCGAGCTGAAGAAGATCATCGAGCCCAACACCGTTCCCTTCGGCATCACCGTCATCACCGTGCTCATCGCCCGCAGCGTGCTCAAGAACATCGTCCAGTCCATCAAGGGCTGAACCTCCGAGCTCACAGCAAAGAGCGCCACTCCCGATCTCTAGGGGAGTGGCGCTCTTCCCGTTGGGACTGGTTCCTCCGAACAGCTCTCAGCGCAACTCAGCACCATGACGAAGCGAACCCACCGACTGTTCACACAGCGGCCCAAACTTCTCCCTCAGAAGGGTTGACGCAGCACAGCCGACCATCATAGGATGAACCCATGACCATCCCCCAGTTCGACGCCGCAGGAACCGACAGCCTCTTCGCAGAGCTCGACTCCCTGGAGCACGACCGGAGCTCCCGGGACCTCAACGGGCTCGTGGAACTCGCCGACCGCACAGTGACCATCGCGCGAAGCATCGCCGGAGCCATCATCACCCGGGGCATTCCCGAAGAGCCCTACCCCGGCATCGCCCCCGCGATCTCAAGCTCCCTCCGGCTCCAGCGACTCATGGGAGCTCCCAAGAGCCCCATCCTCGAGCTCCAGCTCATCGCAGAGCTCCTCGACGCTCGCTCCCCCATCATCGAAGCCCGGGAGATCGCCCTGGGCTCCGAACCCACTCCAGAGCCGAAGACCTACACCCAGACCGTCTGCGGTACTGAGGACTGCCCCAACGACGCAGACCCCGGTGAGGAAGAGTGCTACGGCTGCCTCACCGGAGCCTGACCAGAGCTCAGCTCTAGATCGAAGGCCAAGGGTATCGAGAGTGTAGGCAGACAGTAGGAAAACAGCTGTTGACAGGAGAGAGCCATCCATCATAGGATGAACCCATGAACGCTCCGGCTCCCAGCACCGACTCCTCGAAGAACACCTCGGCCACTCCTACCGTCGCCTTCCCCGAGCTCGCACTCACGGCCGACGGCACCCTGCTCATCCTCCCCCTCCAGGAAGCACTCGAGCAGTTCATCCAGTTCCCCATCAGCGACCAAGAGGACCTCCTGCCCGACGAGGTCTGCGAAGACTACGACGAGGACCTCCTCCTCTCCAATGTGGCAGTCTACGACTCCATCGGAGGTCGAGAGGGCTTCCGGCTCAAGGCTGAGCTCACCCAGGAGCGCTACTGGAAGCTCGTGGACGCCGCTCGATTCTGAAGCCATCGGAGCCCCTCGAAGGCTCACCGAGCGTAGCCAAAAAAAAACTCCTCCCGAACCATTGCGCTGAGTAGCCTCCGGGCATAGGATGAACCCATGAACGCCACGACGAACACCACCGTCCAGCCGACCATCGCCAGCGCCGAAGGGCTCATCGGCAAGCTCGCCCTCCTTGAGTTCGATGGCAGCTCCCTCTCCCTCGCAGAGCTCACCGACCTCGCCTGGGAAGCTAAGCCCATCATCAACAAGCTCCTCAGCGCCGCCCCCAAGCACGAGGTCACCACCGTCGTCTCCATCGCAACCACCAAGCGAACCCTGGACGAGCTCACCGGCACCACTCAGGACGAGACGCCCACCATCCTCCCCTCCAGCGTGATGATCTCCGGACTCATCCAGGTTCGCAGCACCATCATCCAGCACAAGCGGATCCTCACCCACCGCTGAACCCCAAGCTCCGCCTCCGGCTTCTCCCCAACCCCTCAGCCCGACTTGCTCCTCACAGCAGTCGGGCTGAAGAGCTTCCAGTAGCGCCTCACCAGAGTTTTCAGCAGAGAGCCTCAAGCAGAGACTCATCAGGCCCTCAAGCAGAGACTCATCAGAGTTTCAGCAGAGTCTCAAGCAGAGAGCCTCAGGCAGAGGGATTCAGGACAGAAAGCCTCATGGCAGAGAACCCTAGCTGAAGATTCCTTCAGAGCCGAAGATTCCTCCAGCGATTTTCCTCCCCGGGTATTGACAGGGACTCCCCCACCACATAGAATAGAACCATGAACAACGCGACGAACACCACCGTCCAGAACACCACCGCGACCGTCGACATCGCCAAGCTCACCGCGCAGCTCGAGCTCATCGAACGCATCCGCAATGACTCCGCTGAGTCCACCACCATCACCGACTTCACCTACGCTGAGCTCACCAACACCGCCTACGACCTCAACATCGTCCTCGAGAACCTTCTCGACCAGAGCGACGACGAGCAGAACATCGCTCACATCGAGTCCGCACAGAGCGGCATCCACCAGGTGCTCAATCCCAGCAGCCCCACCCAGACCATGGCCAACCGCCGCATCGTCGCCATGCTCATGCTCGGCCTCGACGCAATGCGCGCAGTCGAAGAAGAGAACGAGTAAGATCAAGGAGGAAGAAGTAGCCGACCATCGCTGACTCAAACTCAGCCCCGGCGCTCCTCTCCCCAGCCTCGCCCTCGCCCACTTCTTCCTTCGCTTCAGCCCGACAGCCTGCCTCCACGGTTTGCTGCCGGGCTGAAGCTCTTTCCCCGCCCTCGAGCCCTTTCCTCATCCTCGAGCTTTCACTCACTCTCTCACTCCCCCGCCCACGAGCCCACTTCCCCATTGACAGTGAACCATCCACCACATAGGATGGATCCATGGCCAAACTCACCCGCAAGGTTCACAACCTCACCACCATCCCCATCAGCGAAGCCTCCATCGCCGGAGATCCCGCCGAGGCCAAGCTCGCCCGGAAGATCATCCGCAGACTCCTCGACAGCCCCCGGCCTCCCAAGGACGAGTTCGGCATCGCACCCTTCCGAGAGCTCTGGGTGCTCATCCACCCCCAGGGCAGCGAGGCACCCGCCATCCAGGACGAGGAGCCCGACAGCGGCTACTTCCAACAGTGGATCAACGCCTTCAGCATCATGAGCCCCAGCCACGAGTTCCTCGCAGGCTACCAGAAGGACCTCCAGAACCACCTCGCCTACCTCTACAAGAGCGACGAGTACATCGAGCAGAAGACCCACATCCTCTACCGCATCGTCGCCAGCTGACTTCGGCTCCACCCTCAGCCCGGCTGCCCATTTCCTCCACGGAACAGAGCAGCCGGGCTGAGGCCGCTCCGCTCAGTAGCTCAGCCTCAGCCTCTCCATCATCCAGAACATAATCGCCGAGATTCGCTGAAACCAGGAAGTGAAGTGCTGAACCACAGGCCCTGAACTCAGAATGAGCGCTCAGCTCAAGGTAACAGGAGTTGACACTCGCCTCCAGCTTTCCCCAGGCTGCCTCCAGAGCCACTCCCACAGAGCCTCCCCCACACGCTCACAGAAGAGCACTCAACCACGCTCAGAACGCAGGCCCACAGTCAGTGAGCACGGGAAGAGAGCCCCACCCACCACTCCAAGTAGATCCACCCCACTGCTGAACACCGACTGTCTAGCTTCAGTTCGCAGCACCATCCTTCCTCAGTAGCACTCACTTCCCAGCACCCACTCGGATGAGTGCTACCTCTCTGTAGACTTGAGCTTCACTCCAGGTAGCCTTAGGCTTCACTCCAGGTAGCCTTGAACTTCACCGCAGACAGAGGGCAACAGTAAGAGGGAAGCAAGATCGAACAGTGAGCACTCACAGTGTAGGAGTGTAGGATCGAAGAGCACAGACAGCACTCAGCACCACTCAGCACAAGAGCATAGGAGAGGAAGATCGAAGACCCCACCGATCGATTTCCCAATCGCAGCTCAACTCCCAAGTACTTCAGCACTCACTCTCAACCGCTGACGAAAAAAGACCCGAAGAACCATAGACGGTAGAAGCCGAACTCTCCCTCTTCTAGTGAGCACCTCCCTGGGCTGCTCGAAAAAAAATAGAACCGGAACCAAGCCCGCGGCCGCTCACTCCTCCTCGCCTCCGGCTCCTCCTCACTCCCACCCACTCAGCCCCACCACTCAGCTCCCCACCTCAGATCCAGTCCCCCTTCAGCCACCTCCCATGCAGCCAGACCCCACTGTCAACAGCCATGCAGAGAGACAGAGAGATCTCCCTCCAGACTCCCCCTCCATAGCAACCCATGAGTCTCGGGGTAGAGGTAACCCTCACCACGGATCACATTCCAGCGCAGCCAGACCCATGTCCTCAGGAGACTCACCCACAGGAGAGTCCAGCCCCGCCTCCAGTAGTAGACTGAGCATCACCACCAGTGATGTCGCACACCTCCCCGCAGTCAGTAGCCCCCACAGTCAGCAGAGCCTCCCAGCCGAGCTCCCAGCACTCCACAGCGATGTCACACTACTCACTCCCTTCGCCAGCCCTTCCCCATGGAAGGCTCCAGTGCAAGCAGGCATCCTTCTCTCCCGAGAGTCCACTCGCCCCTCAGCCCCAGCCAGGTCCACCGTGATGTCGCACACTTCCAGCTGGCCTCCTGTGCCTCCACCCTCAGTGAAGCAGTGATGTCACACCAGTACACGGTAGTCAGCTAGCGCTGCCTACCGGGCTCCGAGCAGCTGCCGCTGTCGGACCCAGGAGCATCAGCTAGCGCTGAGGCTCCGAGGAGCTCTTCGAGCTCCAGGCGGTGCAGAGAGTGATGTCGCACACCCCTTCAGGGATGGTAGCAAGTGTGAACAAGCTGAGTACAGCCTTCCCCCAGGGATGGAGCCACTCTGTCCACAGTGATGTCACACTACTGTAGCGGCCCCGCCTCCCAGTGGGAGTCCCTGCCGGAAGCCTCGCCGAGTTCGAGCGGAGCACTCGAGGGCAGCGAGCGGAGCGAGCGAGTCGTCAGCAGCCCTCCCAACTTAGCCCAGGTAGAGATGTGTGACACCACCTCGTGCTCCTTGCTCCTGTGGACAGCTGCCTCCAGGCAGCGGGACACGGGGCGATGGCTGCCTCTAGGCAGACAGTGCCTGCGGGGAGACCGCGCCAGCGGGCTACCCGCCCCCGGCGGCTGCGCCAGCAGACGACGGGGCACCGAGGTGAGGAGGGCTAGGGAGAGGCGCTTGCGCCGGGTCCCAGACCGACGAGCCGAGGCTACCCCCAGTACTGGTGTGCGCGCACCTCTTGAGCCCATAGGCGAGGGAGGCAGCGTCACTAACAGCGGTGGGGGCAGTACTACCCGCACTACCGGTAGTACCTCCAGAGGCGACACTACTACCTATGACAGCGCACGCTAACAGAGCGGCTCCAGCCGCGGCGTGGGTCTTGGTTTTCGTGTTCGCGGGCTTCTGTGGAACAATGGTTAAGCTGGAGAAAGCAGCTAAGTTACATTCCAATGTATGTTTGAGACATACTTAGAGTGAAATAGAAACAGAAATGGCCACTTTCGGGGCTTCGATATACCACATGAGCGGTTCGAAGAAGAGAGCGGCTACGGTAAGATGATCTAATCGAAGCGGTCTCAGTATGGCGAGATCTGCCGATGAAGTTGCCGAAAAAGTTCCCGATCCAAAGCCTTCCTTCGATCCCATAGCATCCCTGGTAGCATCCGTTGAGCTGCTGCCGAAGTAACTCCCTAGGAGAGAATCTTGCCGGTACAGAACTTCCTTGAGGATGAGGACTACGACCAGTCTCAGCAGGTAGATCAGCAGATTGATCGGCCCGAAGGTGGTGTCCCCAACTTCCTGCAGGATGAAGAATACGAGGATATTACTGGCGACGAGTACTACGGAGGCGGCTTCACTGATGGCGGCGGCTCTTCCTATGGCGTCGGTGGTGGAAGCTTCGAAGGTGGTGAGCAGGAATCCTTCGGTGGCTATGAGGATGATGAGCACGAGCTCTTCGACGGTTCGGATCCCTTCGATGGGGAGGAAGACGGCGGGGAGGGTGAGGCTTCCTATGGCATCAGCGGGCTTCCTTCGGTTTCAGCTCCTCGAGCTATTCCCACCGATTCCGTTCCCAACTTCCTCTCCGATGAGGATGAGTTCGAGGACACTCCGGGGAGCTCTACCGGCACCACTACTCCCACTCCACCATCTTCTACTGTTTCTAGCTCCACTGAGAGAGCCGAGACAACTCCTGTTGTCGCTGTAGAAAGCGGTACTACCGATGGCGGCGCCTCCACTGCTACTAAGAGCTCAAGTGTTCCTACCGGCGGTTCGAGCACTACTTATCCTACCGGTAGCACTCCCTCTGTTGAGGGATCTGTTTCCTCCCCCAATGGGGAATCTACTTCCTCCGGCAGGGAGAAGTCCGCTCCTTCGGTGAGCTCTGGAGAGAGTGGTGAGCAGCAGCTCCGGCAGAGACGGGATCTTTCCCGGCGGCCAGCGAGTGCTCCTTCGAGTGCTCCCGAGCGCACACCGTCTAACTCTACTCCTCCTACTCAGGATACTTCCGGCGGCAGAAGAGTCGCCGAAGCCTCTCCTTCCCCCAGTGCTACTACTCCTACTTCCGTTCCCCAGAGGGATGCTTCGAAGTTCCGGGAGGATGTAACTACTGAGGATGGTGCCACTCCAACCGCCACTGTGCGCTTCGATCCGAGGGCTGCTGTGAGCTCAGTCTCCGAGGAGGAGGCGGCTGATCTGAAGTCCCCCTCGGCCTATGCTGCTGGCCGTGATCTCAAGTTCACTGCGCTGAAGCAGAATGACTCCACTGTTCGCAGGGTTGGGGAGGACGGTCTTACTCCCGCTGAGCGTAGCCGTGCTGCGAAGGTTTCTGCTGTTCCTACTCGTACTCCCACCAATGGAAAGCTCTCTCAGGAGGAGCTACTCTTCTATGCGAATCTCGGTGCTCAGCGCTCTGCTGACTTCGGGGGGAAGCCCAAGCGAGATCTCTTCCTTCCCCCAGTACTTGAGGAAAGCGCTGCTCAGAAGAAGGAGAGGGAGTCGCGGATCAACCGAGCCCTCGCCAATGGCTCACTGACCTACGGTGCTCGCTCAAGGCTTACTGAGCGGGATTACCGGGTCCTTCAGTTCATTGCGATCTTCAAGTTTGCCTCGGAGCGGCAGATCGCTAAGCTCCTTCAGTGTGCTGAGATCACTGCCTACAAGCGGCTCAATGATCTTCGAAAGCATGGCCTCACCAAGGGCTTCAAGACTCTGGGGGTGAAGGGATCTGTCTGGGTGCTCACTGAGACCGGCATGGATCTCAGTGGCTTCGATCTCCCTCGGGGCACTGAAGCTGGTCTTACTCTCTCCATGGTCAGTCACCAGTTCACTGTCAATCATGTGGCTGCTCATCTCTGGAGCGGTGGCGCCAATGTGCTCGGCGAGAAGAGCTTCCCCCGGCGAAACCGTCCCGATGGAAAGGGCGGCTTCGACTTCGGTGAGCGAATCATCTCCGAGCTTCAGATTCAGTCGGCCTTCGGTAGGGTTCGTGGAACGAGCAAGGCTGATGCCTTTGTTCCCCAGATCAAGAGGCAGATGGCCAACCAGTTCGACAACTGGAAGCGAGCCGGTGGTGCTGAGTTCGGTCCCTCCCCTGAGCTTCAGCAGGGCAACGAGCACATGTGGACTCTCTTCCCGCCCATCTCCAATAGGCTGAACTACCATGTGCCTGACCTCGTTGTGGCTCGGCCGAGGAGTTCGGATGGAAAGGCTCAGTCCATCGCTGTGGAGATTGAGCTGCGAACTAAGGCTGACGATTCGAGCTACGAGCGTACTCTAGATGCCTACCGAGTGGACGACTCTATCTATAGGAAGGTGGTCTGGGTCTGTCGGCTCAAGGGTACTGCTGAGAAGCTGAGTCGCATTGCGAAGCGGAACGGGCTTGCTGATCAGGGACGGATTGAGATCGTTCCCATCTACCTCGATGGTGGTAGACGCTTCACTGGCAACGATACCTGGTCGCTCTGATGGGGAGCTTTGGGGAAGAACTTCAGGGCCCGGCAGGGTCTTCGGACGATAGTGCTGGGGTTAGGAAATCCCGCGAAGGACAGGTTGAGATGTACTCTAGAAACCCTCAGGAAGACCGCGAGGCTAGCCCTCGGGGAGCCTTCGGAGACGGCTTCCTCGGCGCTATGAACGAGGAGATCGAGGATGAGGTAGAGGACTTCGGCGACGATGAGGGAGCTCTTCCCACCATCGATGTGGAGGTTCTGGACTCAGGTGCTCACATTCGAGCGGTTGCCCTCAAGGAAGCCTCCCTGGATGAGCCACTCCCCGGCCTGGATCGAGTTCTCATTCCTCGGGAGGAGGAGTGGGACTACGCCAATGCTGATTTCCACAGTCAGACTGAGACGGTGGAGGAAACTACTGCTCGAGCTGCAGCCAGTGAGGCTGCTAGCGAAGTGGTCAGTGTGCCTTCCTCTGATCCCACCGTCTTCGTTCCTGAAGCTGAAGATGATCTTCTGAGCACCCTGGGAGTGCTCACTGGCGCTGAGCCTCAGGTGGTCGAGGAGGAGGAGGAATCCATCGATCCCGAGAGTGCATTCGATGAGATCGAGGACCAGGGCAACGACTATGAGGATGATGACATTGAGAGCATCCTTGCTGGTATCGGTGGCGGTTCTGATGCGGAAGAGGAGGGCGAGAGTAAGTCTTCGGATGAGCCTGAGACCAACTTCCGACTCAGCGAGGAAGACATCGAGCTCATGCAGGGCTTCGAGATCGACGAGATCATCTCTCTTGCCATCGACATGAAGGCCTCAGACATCCATGTGCCACCTGGAAAGAGGATTCGCTTCAGGATCAATGGATCTATGGTTCCCATTCTGAAGTTCGAGCCCATCCCCGGTGAGGTCACTCGAAGGATTCAGCAGAAGATCGTCACCAATGTCGCTGATGCTATCTTCCTTGAGCACTGGGAGCTCGACACTTCCTACACTGTAAGGAGTGGAAAGTACCGGGGCCGCCGCGTTCGAGTGAGCGTTACCAAGGGCTTCGAGGAAGTCGTTCTCGTCATGCGAATCATCTCGGATGAGATTCCGCTTCCCCATGAGCTGGAGATCGAGGATGAGCTCCTTGCCTGGTCTGAGCTCCCCAATGGGCTTGTGCTCATGAATGGCCCAACTGGTACGGGTAAGTCCACAACCCTGGCGAGCATCGTTCAGAACATCCAGATGAACCTAGACGGGGTCATCGTTACGGTTGAGAAGCCCGTGGAATATGTCTACAAGGATCACGGCAATGCTGTGGTCTATCAGCGTGAGGTTGGCCGCGATACGCTGAGCTTCTCGGCTGCTTTGGACTCTGCCATGCGTATGGATCCCGATGTCATTCTCATCGGTGAGATGAGGAACGCCATGGAAGCCAACGCCGTGATCTACGCTGCGGACACCGGTCACCTCTCCCTCTCAACTACCCACGCTAACAGTGCTGCATCCACTGTGAGCAGGATTAAGAAGATGTTTGAGGGGGACGAGCGAAGGCAGATCATGGAGTCTCTGGCTACTGTCTCTCGCGGCTTTGCCTCTCAGGTTCTCTGCAAGACCGCCGACGGAAAGGGACGCTTCGCTGTACGGGAGATTCTCACTGTGAACAACGACATTGCTGATCTCATCGTTCAGGGCGATGATCGGGCTATCCGTAGAGTTCAGGAGGAGCGAGGAATCACTCTAGACCATGCACTCGTACGGGCTGTTCGATCCGGCCGTTGCACCCGTGAGGAAGCTCGGAGGAAGAGTTCTGCTCCGGCTTACTTCGATGCGCTTCTTGCCGAGGAACCTAAGATCCTCTGAGCTATCCCGTAGTCCAAAGTGATGTCGCGGCACCGACTCTCCTATTGTGGAAGTCGGGGCCGCGGTGTTACAATGGGTCTATGGACCATGAACTGATTTCTGACCTCGTTGACGAGCTCATCGAGGCGTCTCGAGTTTACTACGAGGGTAGCGGCGACTCGCCCCTCACCGATGAGCAGTTCGATGAGAAGCGGGCCTATCTTGGCTCCCTCATCGACACCATCGAGGACGATGATCTTCTCACTAAGGTGTCGCTCATCCTCGACGGAGATCTGAATCTCGGCGCTGAAGTTAAGGTGTCGGATGAGGTGTCCCACACTGTCCCTATGCTCTCCCTGGCGAAGGCCAACTCCGAGGAGCAGCTCAAGAAGTTCCTCGAGAAGATGCTCGACAGTGGTGCTGAGGGCTTCAAGCTTCAGCTCAAGCTCGACGGCTTCGCACTCTCAGCTCGTTACGAGGACGGCGTGCTGAAGCAGCTTGCTACTCGCGGCACTGGTGAGGTCGGAGAGAACTCGAGCTTCCTCCTGACGGCAGATGGCGTCACCATCGTTGGACTTCCCCGGGAGATCGATCAGAAGGGTGAGGTCGAACTCCGCGGAGAGCTCTTCTTCACTGAGACGCAGTTCGCAGCTGTGGACGCTGAGCGAGTGAAGCTCACGGGTGAGCACTTCCGGAACTCCCGCAATGCGGTTGTGGGGCTTCGGCTCAAGGCAACTCGTGGTCTTGACTTCCCCGTGGAGTTCAGCTTCTCTGCCTACAGTGCCTGGCAGGGTAAGCGCGCCATCGAGCTGTCCTCGATCAGTGCTGAGAACTTCGACACCGTTGAGGAACTCACTCTCCGGGAACTCGGTGAGAACACGGTCCCCATCGACGGATTGAAGACAGTGGATGAGGTGCTCATCTCTGTAGCCACCCTGGGAAACCGGATCGATCACTTCGAGGCACCCAACGACGGTGTGGTGGTGAAGCCCATCAATGAAGCTCAGCTCCTCGTTGAGCTCGGGAACAACTCCCACCACCCTGCTTCACAGATCGCCTACAAGTACCCCACGCCGAGCGTTCCCACGGAGGTCATCGGCATCACCTTCTCGGTGGGTAAGACTGGCAAGATCACTCCCCGTGCTCAGCTCCGTCCCGTGAAGGTCATGGGTACGCTCGTCGGTAGTGCGACGCTCAACAACTTCGATTGGGTCGCCAACAAGTACAAGCTGGATGTGCGCGTGGGATCCGCAGTCATGCTGACCCGTGCCAACAAGGTCATCCCCTTCATCAGCAATGTGGTCCACAATCCCGAGGGAACCGCTCCCGCCGAAGCACCGCGCACCTGTCCAGCCTGTGGTACCGCACTCCACTCGGAGGACGGAAGCTGGCCTCCGAAGACCCTGCGCTGCACGAACCTCGATTGCCCGAGCCGGGATATCTTCAGCATTCTCAATGCTGTCGGCAAGCCCAATCTCAACATCGACGGCATGAGCGGCGTTACTGTCGAGTTCCTCCACGAGGACGGTAAGCTCAACACCATCGCTGATCTCTACTCTCTCACCATGGAGGACCTGAAGGATTCCACCTTCGGATTCTCTCAGTCCGGCAATCCCCGGAAGCTCGGCGAGACGCGGGCTCAGAACATCCTCGATCACATCGAGGCGTCGAAGACACTCCCCCTTCACAGGATGCTTACGGCACTGTCGATCCAGTACCTCGGTGGTCGCGCATCCAAGTCTCTGGTGAAGCACTTCGGCTCCCTGGAGGCAATCCGCTCTGCAACGGTGGAGGAGATCTCAGCTATTGACAAGCTCGGTGCCAAGAAAGCTGAGCTCATCGTGCGAGGTATGGTTCACCGTTCGAAGGTCATCGATGATATGCTCAGCGCTGGTGTCACATTCCCGGACCACGAAAGCGCCGAGAGCAGTGGTGACACACTCAACGGACTGAGCTTCGCCATCAGCGGTCCTGTGCCGGAGCCCTTCCACAACCGTGGTGCATGGGTCGAGTTCATTGAGGCCAACGGTGGTGCGTTCCACTCTGGACCGAAGTCCACCACGAGCTACATGGTTGCTGACTCTGCCGGCAGTTCTTCGAAGGTCAAGAAGGCCCATGAGCTCGGTGTGCAGTTCCTCACCTCCGAGGAGTTCACGGAGCGCTTTTCGGGATGATTCCCTAGGGCGGATTTCGTCAGGAGGTTACGGCGCCTAGAGCATGCGTGAGAGCGCACCTCTAGGCGCCGTTCCTCTGTGTCTTCGTGGTACTTTTCTCAGTAGTGACCATCTCGTATGACGATGAAGCTCCTGTGTTCTAGGGCCGAAAGTACCGGAGACACCGATGACTGTGGTGTCACACCTCGAGCTGTGGTGTCGCATTGCTAATCACTGGTGTGCGCGTAACCGTAGGAGGTGTGCGCGTAAGTTCTCTAACACTTTCTGCAAGTTTTAGATGTGACACCACCATAGAGGTGTGCGCCACCAGTTCAGGCAAGTACAGTCGGTTTTCTGCGCTGAAGATGTGACACCACAGTAGCTCTGGATACATCGACAGGTGTGCGCATCATTGCTGTGAGTTCTGATCGAACATAGATGTGCGACACCACAGCTGCTGGTGTGCGCGTAACAGTTCAGATGTCACTTAGGTGTAACATTACTACTCTGATCTTAAGAAAGAAGTGTGCGTGCTTAGATACTGGTGTGCGCATAACCATAGGAGGTGTGCGCGTTACCGTTCGACTGCCGTAGCCTGCGATCTAAGGCCCCTATCCGTAGCGTGGCATCACCCGACGGATCGACGCAGATAGACGCTTAGCATCGATCCTGATGCTGTTGAGTGGCCATTGGGTCTACTATGAGCGTTCGAGCTGCAGCAGACCGTCCCCATCTGTTGTCACGGTCCAGCCGAACTCTTCGGCGGTGTTCTCTACGAGTTGATCCTTCTGGAGCGTTGCTCTTGCCACGGATCTGCGGGCCTTCTGAATCTGGTAGGAATCCTCAAGGAGCACCTCTGTGTTGAGTGCAGCGTTCTCCTTCCCCGGGAAGATCGCCATGAGCTCTCTGTTGGAGCGATGGTGAAGCGAAGCTGCTAGTACTTTCCCGTTGCGATGGAGGAAGCGCACCAGGTAGCGGTTACTGTCGTAGATGGCTTCGAGCTCATCGTCGTAGCGAAAGGCGAAGGAACCTCTACCTTTGAGCGTATTCTCGAGGAAGGCAACCTCATTGCCGCTCTGGGATGAGCTCATCATGGTACTTGCGTAGCTGTAACTGTAGGGTCCCGGTATCTGCCTCATAGCGCTGACCAGTGCCTTGAATGATCTTGAGACTGCGGGTAGGAGGAGCGAGATCCAGACTAGCAGTTCAATGCCGCACACCACTAGGATAATGATGGCTGCGGTATCCTTAGAGCCATTGAGCCCCATCGCTCGAAGGATGTACTCGAGATCCAATCCCTTGCCAGATCGGTTGATGGCGGCGAAGAACCAGGCGCCTGCGAGAAGCGCGAAGATGAACAGGTTACACAGGTGTGTCACAACCGACAGTAGTGCTGTTAGGAGGGAGACTACGGGCAGTCTGAGGTGGGCCGAGAGCCAGAGCATACCGGCGATGAATCCAGTGAGCATGGCCGCACCGACGGCACTCAGTAGTAGGTTCAGTAGTAGAGGAAATCCGATGGCCGAGATTAGCCGAGGCAGTGGTGACGCACTACCGGGACCAGCTATGGTGAGGTAGATCATTGCAGCGCCGATGAGGAGTGCGTTCGCTCCGTAGAAGCAACTTAGAGCAGCTGCTGTAAGCTTCAGCCTGTCGTTGGCCATGAACCCGTCAGCGAGTGTGCGCTTCCTGATGATCTTCTCGAGTGGCATCGTTGCTCCTTGCTCTTACAGAAAAAGGGGAGTGGAGCGACCCTACCACTAGTCGCTCCACTCCCGGGTGCCTCCGACAGGAGGGCTCAGGGCACAGTCTTGCTGAGGGGGTACTTGTCCCCGACGATGGACTCAGCAAGTCTGGCGAAGGATGGGCGGAGGTCCTCGTGCTCCAGGAGCACCTCCATGCTGTTCACATTGGTGGCGTGGGCGATGAGTCTCTGGTTCGAGGGGATCACTGAGACGATGGGAACTTCCTGTGCGTTCTCAGCGATCTTCTTACCGGTCATGTTCACGCTCTTGAGCGACTTGTTCACCACAATGCCGATCTTGCGCTTCGGGATGTTCATGCCGTTCTGGTCGATGGGGCTGGTGACTTCCTGAACCCAGCGAGCCATCGAGAAGACGGAGGTGGAGACGACCTCGGTGACCATGACGATGAGGTCTGCCATGGGGTAAGCAACCTTCTCGAGGAGAGGGTCGAGGTAGTTCACCGAGGTGTCCAGGATGATGTAGTCGTACATCGACCGAAGGTAGTCGATGAGCTCCACATAGAAGTCCGGTGGAAGCTCTTCGGCCGACCTGGGCCTACGGGGCGCGAGCATCACATCGATCTTGAGACCCTCATCGTAGATCTTGGTCTCTTCGATCTGCTCCTTGCTGATGCCGAAGCGCCTGAGCTTCATCACGGTGGGCTTCCAGAAGCCGGTGAAGAATCCGACCTGACCGTCTCGAACATCGAGGTCGAGGAGCAGAACCTTCAAAGGCTTCTCAACGGGCTTCCCATCCTTACCTACGAGCTTCTCCTTGACGGAGTTGATCGAGGAGTGAGCAAGGTAGGTAGCCAGCGTGATGGACACTGTGGACTTACCGGATCCGCCCTTGGAGGATGTGACTGCGATGACCTGTCCCAGGGTGTCGCCCTTGGGAATGGGTGCTGCAGAAACTCTCACGGGAGCAGATGCATCGGGATTAGCGTCCTGGGGAGGAGTAACTGCCTCGAAGCTTCCGCCGGAGATCACGGATGCTGCATCCACAGCATCTGCGGGAGGGTCTGCAAGGAAGAGATCAACAGCCTCATCGATGCTCCTGTGGGGACGCTTCGAATCGATGAAGTAGATCTTTCCATCGGGAAGAGAGTTCGTGAAGCTCTCGTGCTCGATGCGGTCGAGGATCGAACCGCGAGTATCCTGAGTGTAGGAGATCACGCAGAACATGCAGTAGGGCGAAAGAGACGCGACGAGCTTCTCGAAGGAAGTGTCTCGAGCCTGCGGATCGAAGAACTTGTCTACGATCATCACGATCTGGATGTTGTTGTCGATGGATCCATTGGATAGACCAGCGCGGAATGTGCTGATGTCCGGCACATGATCGAAGAAGTTCCATTCGGACTTCATCTTGGCGATAGCGTCGCCTACCGCGCCAGGTCCAATGTAGATCACATTGGGAACAGCCTGGTCATTCATGGGTTACCTATCTATCTCTTAGTGTGGTAGTCAGAGATTGGGGGCCTCGGCTTGCCTCTTTGACCAGCCGAGGCCCCCGCTGTACAGTTTTCATATCAACTTAGGGCGCAGTAGTTGCGCTCCCGGTTGCCTCGCTGCCTGCCGAGCTGCTGGAGCTCGAATCGCTACCCTTGGAGTCACTGCCGGCACTGGAGGAATCCGACTTAGCCGTCTTGCACTCCTTGTCGTCTGCCACAACCGAGTTACCCGGGCTGCAGTCCTTGAGCTCCTGTGTGGGTCGACCGAAGGCGTCACGGGGGAGGTTGGTGAAGGTGTAGTCAGTACCCTCGCCGAGGTTCTCAGGTGCGTCACCCTTGGTGTAGGAGAAGATTCCCTCGTAGTCGGATAGCTGAGGCTTCTCGTACTCGTTCTGTCGGGGAGAGAGAACCAGCTTCACCTTCGAGCCGTAGGTGTCCATGATCTGCTGAAGCTTCGCAGCGTTCTCTGGGCTCATGCCGACCACATACTGGTTGCTGGTCTGGGTTGCAGCGTTGCCGCCGTTTTCAGTGGAGTCAACACTGTTGGCCACATCGACGCTCGTATCTAGAGCAAGAACATTGACGAAGGGGTAGAAGCCGCCGCTTTCATCGGTTACCAGCATGTCGAAGTAGTAACCTCGCTGGATTCTACCACCGACAGCGCTCTCTGGCGAAACTGAGAATGCTGTGACGACCCAGTTATCGGGAACACCGACAGAGACATCCTCTCGGCCACCCACATTGGAGTTGGTGAGGATGTCACCTGCAAGGAGTGGGTGGGATGTGTAGACGCCACCCGACTGAACCTCACTGATACCGATGGCGGCCTGCGGTGCTCCACCCTTGCTGACAGTGACAGGCTCGAGCATCTCGGGCGTCACCTCAGCCCTGGAAGGCACATCCTCCTTGAGGACATAGTAGGTCTCCGTCTGCACGAGATTCAGGAATAGTGCAACGACCACTCCCGCAACAGCTAGCCCGAGGACTACTGCGACACCCCAAAGCACGGTGTTGTTCTTCATACCTGGCTTCTTAGCCATTGCCGACTTCCTTTTCTGCCATCTGTAGAGCTCCGAGAACCATGGCTATATCGTGTTAGCGCTGCTGTAGCGCGAGAGTGCGTTCCTTGGCTTCCCTCTGAGCTCGACGCTTCTGGATTGCGTCGTAGGGATTGGTTGAGAACACTTCGACCCAGTCCTTCCGCCAGTCACTGAAGCTAATCAGTGCATAGTCATCCTTGTAGTCAGACATCATGCAGGTGAACTTTGGAAGACCTGAGATGACTTCTTCGAAGCCCTCGTTCTTTGGTAGATCCATATCGGCCACGATGGTGTCAGCCTCTTCCCGGGATGCGCCGAAGCTGAATCGTGTACCCACGGTGTTCTTGATCTTGATCTTCTCGAAGTGGTCGGGGCTCTGAGTGATGAGCACCATTGCCAAGTTCTTCGACCGACCGAGGAGAGCAACCGCCTCAACAATGCGCTGTCCAGCCGGAGTAGAAAGGATTGCCCAAGCCTCATCGATGATGAAGGTTTTAGGTCGACTCAGGTCATCCGAAGCAAGGATTCGTCGGATGTAGTCAGTGAGGAGGAAGAGAATGCCTGAGGCAAGTCTTCCTTCCTGAGAGTCTCGAGCCTCTTCGGGAGTCGGTGGAAGCTGCATGCCGGAGAGGGTGGCGATGGTCAGCCCACCGTCGATGAGCTTCGGTGGCTTCCTTCGCTGAAGACCGGAGTAGAAGCAAACGCTGGAGTAGGGAAGGTTCTTGATGACCTCGAGCTCACTGCCGATCACACGGGCAGTCTCATTCTGAGAGCTTCGCAGCTTGGTGACTGCCTTGACCATGGTGGCGCCACCTTCCTCGAGAAGGTCCTTGAGGATGGGCGTAACTGCCTGGCGATCCTTTCGATCCATGCCGCCCACGAAGAGCTCGATGAGACTGATTGCCATAGCAAGCTGTTCACTTGGACTGTCCGAAAGGCCGAAGGGATCGAGGATACCCTTCAAGGACTTGTCTGCGAGGTTCCAGATGGTGAGTGGAACGCCGAGTTCTTCCCTGAGGGGGACGATCTTGAGCATGTCGCCCTTGTAGTCAATGACGATGGTTGTCTTGCCGGTGAGTGCCGAGAATGCTGTAATCATCTGACCACCGAAGGTCTTACCCTGACCTGGAGCACCGGTGATTGTGGTGACGGGTCTACCGGTGTTGTAGATCGAGCTGTGGGGATCCCAGAACACGGGGCTGGGGATTCCAGCCTGGGTTACTGCGATGAACATGCTTGAGGAGTACTTGATGTCTCTCATCTGCTATTTTTCTCCCAAATCTCAGCAAGCTCCATGAGCTCTCGGCGCCTGCTGATCCAGATTTCCTTCTGGATGAAGTGCTCAGGCTTTGTGTGGATGTCCGAGACATTGAAGTCGGTATAGCACTTCCTACTGAAAAGGAATCGGAAGGTCACTCGAACGGCATCGATGATGCTTCTTCCGTCGAAAACTGGTCGGTCACCGAGGGCAGCTAGACCCAGGGGCGGACCGACAGCTATTGCGAGGAAAAAGATACTGAAGTGAAGGCCGAAGATCAGGATGAGCGGAAGCGTCCAGATGATGAGGCCTACGATGAGGAACCCAGCCTTCTTGAGCGAGACTGGCTTACTCAGACTGATGTCACCGAGAGAGTAGAGGTAGAGCTCCCTGTTGAAGAAGCCCGTCATGTTGAGAACTGGAATGCCATTCAAGGCTAAGCTCCCTCCCCTACTCGTTCAAAGTCCTTCATATCGGACATGCTTTAATCTACGATGGGCTCTACGATGAGCACAAAGCGATAGCAGCCCTTCTCAGGCGATCTTTCGCCGTAGCCGAATGACACTTCCGTGAGGTGCTTAAAGTTGTCGTCTACCCACCAGGCACAGTCAGTGAGCCCATCCGTAAGGGCCTTGACGGTCGGCCAGAGGTTGGGCGGATCGAAATCTCGGTTCACCGTGTTGCCTACTAGAACCCGAACCCGAGCCTTGTCGAAGAGGAATGGAACCTCGATTGCGTTAGCGGCCTCGTAGGAAGTCTTGTCACCGATGGCGAGGATATCTGCGTGTTCCTCGATCTCCTTCTTGGTGAGTCCCTTCTTGGCTAGCTTCTTAGAGACAGCAGCCTTCTTTGTCTGCCAGTCGGTTCTCTCCTGGAGTGCTCGAACTCTGTTCTGAACGGCCTCGCGGTTTGCTTCCTCGTGGAGAAGGATGCCGCCTTCGATGGCGAGCTTACGAAGATCCCGAACATTCTTTGCCTTCTCATAGTGGAACTTGCTCACATTGGAGGAAAGGGTGTCGGGTCGAGCGATGTCGAAGACCAGTGTGCGAGTACCGCTCTCGTTCACCGTTGCTGAGATCAGCTTGGTCATAGCTCCCTAACTTTAGCGACGAACTTCCGCGCCTGGCGGATTCCGACGAAGGATATCAGCGCAGCTACGCCGAGTGCGAGCCAGGATGTGGGATCTACGAACCAGTACTCACGAGCTCGCTCATCGAGGAGGTAGATACCGATGAAGCCTGCTGGAATGATGATACCAGCACCGTACATGCTGAGGTTGGCAGCCTTGGTGGACTGAGTGATCTCCTCGGTGGTGCGCTTCTTCTGCTCAACGGCCTGAAGGATGATGTCGAGCTGCTTCTCCAGGGATACACCTGTTGTCGTTGCCTGGATCATGCAAGAACAGAGGAATCGAAGGTCATCAGATGTAGTGGTCTCTCGAAGGTCGTCCATGGCATCGGCGAAGCCAACATTGGAGAGAATCTGATTCTTGGCTGGAAGGAGCTGATCGTAGATCGGTGAAGGCATGGTGTCGATGACCTTCATGAGAGCTCGTTCAGGAGTTTCACTGGCTGAGATGTTGGCCTTCATGGCGAAAAGGAATCCCGTGAGCTGGTGACGAATCTGATCGTCCTTGCGACTCGCTCTAGTCTTCAGTGCGATGTGAAGTACTGCGAGAATCAGCGTGGCGATGGCGAGTCCAGCGAGAATGTTCCCGATGAAAATAGTCACCAGGGAGATGATGGCTACCCAGAGGACGATGGCAAGAGTTCCGCCCCTGGAGTTCTCTCCCGAGAAGGAGCTCGAAAGTTCAGAGAAGTTACGGCCCCAGGTTTCGTTCCAGCGACCTAGGAGGCCCTTCTTTCCGTCAGAATCCTCGTCGTATCCCTCGCCGTCGAACTCGTCCGAACCACTGAGGATTGCTTCGAGCTGTCCCTGGTACTTTGTCTCGGGATCTCTCTCCTTGGCTCGTCGGCCGATGAGCACGACGATGAGCACCACTAGGATGCCAGTGAACGCCGCCCCGGCGATTGCGAGGATGAAGTTGATACCCATCTTGGTGTCACACCTTACTTAGTTCTTTGAGTTCTTCCCAGGTGAGGTCTCTTTCGAGATCGAGACCCCTTCGTTCTACGAGCTCGTCACTGATCTCATTGAGCTTGTTCCAGTCGCCCGTCTTCCTATCAAGTCTCCATATCGTGCGAGGTTTGAGGAAGGGCTTGTTGCCCTGGTCGAAATCGGGATAGTTGGGGATCTCTGCGACCTCGAGGATCTTTCGTGAGCCATCGATGCTCGAGTGCTCTAGGAAGATGATGAAATCGAAGGCGGAGCCGATCATGGGTAGAGCGGAGTCGGCCGGGATGACCTCAGCTTGTCCAATCATGCCCATAAGGCGAGGAATGGTGTCCTTAACGCTGTTGGCGTGGAGTGTTGATGCACCTGCGTGGCCGGTGTTGAGAACGGTGCAGAGATCGAAGGCCTCACCTCCGATGGACTCACCGACGATGACCACATCTGGAGCCATCTGCAGCGTGCTCTGGACGAGCTCTCGGATGGTGACGCCCTTGAACTCTCCGTCCGAGGATGGTGCGATGGTCTCCATGCCTGGAGAGAGCATCTTGTTGGGGTTGAGCTTGAGCTCCAAGGAGTCCTCTACCGTGAGGATACGGACATTGTTCTTGTAGAAACCGCTCAGTGCGTTGAGCATGGATGTCTTACCTGTTGAGGTAGCTCCCACCACAAGATAGGAGCAGCCCTTACGGATCAGATTACCAAGGTCGGTGAGGAGCTCCTCTGAGGCAGATCCACGGTCAATGAGATCCTTCGGTTCCCAGTTACGCTCTGGGTGGCGACGGATGTTGAGCGAAGGCCCCATGGGCATGATGCTCTTGTGCATGCTGTAGAGACGGGACTGGTCGTGGAGTCGAGCCTTGAGGCGGGGAGTAACTCGAGAAGCGCTCTTGCCAACGGACTGGAAGAGTCGCTCAAGGAGACCTTCGAGCTGAGCTTGATCCCTGAACTTACAGCTTCTCACATGCTGCCAGGATCCTGCTACCTCGATCTTGACGCTAAAGGGGCCGTCCGCCACGATCTCGTTGATGTTCCGATCACGCCAGAGAGGATCGATGACAGAGAAGCCAATGATCTCGTTGGAGATGAGCTGAGCGATCACAGCTCTGTCTGTGCTGCTAGCTCGTCCTTCGTTGCTCTGCCAGCGAGTGCTTCCACCGAGGTACTCAAGGATGAGTGCCTTGATTAGAATGTAGGCCTTCTCCTGGAGATCCGAGTCAGTAGGATGAGCCTGCGATTCACCTACTAGGTCTGATCCGCCTCGATCGGCCAGAGCGTTCTGAACGAAGTCTGTACCGTCCTTGATTGTTCGCTGATAGCGGTCGAAGTAGTCGACAGGGGCCTGTCGAAGGATAGTGGAAGTCACCACTCGAGATGCTTTGATTCCACCGCTGGGATAGCGCTTGATGAGCTCTCGGGCGTTGGCCTCGATGAGCCTGTCGATCTCCTGGAACTTGCTTTCGCTAGAGATCACTGCACCTGCAGCGTTAGCGCCCTCATAGTCCGTGTCGGTGTAGAGATCTGCGTCGAGTGCGTTGACCTTTGGCCGACTGCTGACCTCGACCTCATCTTCGTCCCCGTGAAGGAAGCCGCTGAGGAAGTTGTTGGTGCTACTTTCTGGGATGCTCAAGGAGATCTACCTCTCTACTTACTGAAGAATCTGCATCAGGGATGTGATGAAGGGCGCGAGAAGAATAATCATCAGCGCGAAGGATAGGGTCGGTGTCAGCACCGAAGTCATCTTAACGGGAAGCGCAGCTGTTCGCTCTCGGATCAGCGAGAAGAGTTCTGCTCGGGACTCATCCGAACGAGAGCGCAGCGTTCCCTCCAGGGAAACATTGAGCTCAGTAGCTTCCTGAAGTGACCGGATGAAGGTCACGATGCTCGTCGATGGCGCTCTTTCCACCAGAAGATCTAGAGATTCTCTAGTGCCCACACCTGAGTCCAGGGAGCGAATCACCGCACCGAGCTCAGTCTTGAGGTGAGAGTCCTTGATGTGAGGAACACTGTCTCGAAGAGCCTGATTGAAGGTTCTACCAGCTGAGACTGAGATGATGATGAGGTCAAGGGCTTCTGGAAGGTTGCGCTTGAAGTCAAGGTCTCGCTCTGCTGCCTTCTCCCGATGGTTGATGTCGGGATAGAAGTATCCAAGAAGTGCGAATCCAACCACGATGATGTACCAGGGAGCAAAGAGTCCGAAGCTGTAGGTAGCGAACCAGATAGCTGCACCGGCTACAGCGCCGATGAGTCCAGTGATGTAGCGAATGAAGACAAACTCTTCAGGCTTCAGTCCCCAGGGGTTTCCGGATCTCGTGAGAAGATCCTGGATGCGAGTGAGGTTTCGCTGTGTGCGACCACTGCTGCTTGAGGCAGGAAGGGCATCGTAGATTTCAGCGCTCAGCACAGTGAGAGCTCGAAGGGCAGTATTGCTCGATGTTTCTTCGCCGTTGTCCGGATTGAAGCGATCTCGCTTCTTGGGGATCAGAGTACCGTAGGCTAGAACGAAGACGAGCAGCCCGCTGAGACCGGCAAGCGCCCAGATGTACGCATTACTGTCCATGGGATTCCTTTGCGTTCGAATGACTACGGTCTATATCAGCATTGCCACTGTACCGAACGCCGTCCAACGACGAAGGGACGGGAACCGAAGTTCCCGTCCCTCTCGATAAGCCGTTGAGCTTACTTAGTGCCGAAGCGGTCAGTGTATGACTTGTCCTTGAAGCTCTTGGTGGCCTCGTGGGTTCCGCCCTGACAGTCTGCATTGTTAGCAGCGCTGGTGGAAACATTCTGTCCTGCGATGCAGGAAGCAATGTCAGCACCCTTGTTCATTGCTGCACCACCGATCCAGCTGGAGATGGCGACGGCCGCGAGTGCGATTCCAACGATGAAGAGGATCTCATCGATGAAGCCTGCGCCGTCCCCCATTTCCTGCTCGGACCGAAATGCGGCTGTGATGTTGCCGAAGATCTTGTCCATGGTCTATCCCTCATTTGCTCAGCTTGGATTGAAGCTGAACTCATATCAAAGCGATGGTCCGGTTGACCATTGCTACTGATACGGCTATCTAACGCAATGAGGGATAGACCTGGAGAATGAAGTCAGTCCTCGTCCTCTTCGGTTTCGTTGGCGTGTTCGATGGTCTTCTCTACCATCTTGACAGACCACTTCCAGAGCTTAACCGCCTCGGATTCGACCCGCTCCTGCCACTCCTTGAAGTTGTTGCCTTCGAAGAGATCGGCTGAAAGGGGCTCATCAGCCAGGATGACTTCCTCAATGAAGTAACGACCACGGTTGAAGGAGTTGAGCCCCATGTCAGGAGCCTTGAGTCGACCATCCCAGATAGCCATCTGCATGGATCCAGACATCTTGAGGAAGGCACTGGCTAGTGCGCCGCGTTCCTTCTTGGAGAAATCGAGGCCAGCGTCCCGGGACAGCTTGCTCGCAAGGCTGTAGGCACCGAGGGGAGCAGAGACTGCAACGGAACCTGGGTTGACCTCACCGCTGCGAGTTGTGGTTACGAAAGCAGGTGGCTCAACCGAGTGGTAATCGCCTCTCTTGGAACCGCCGCCTCCGCCGTTGTCGTCATTGCCAGACTTGGTGAAGTCTCTAGGAGCCCTGTTGATGGCGCTGGGGAAGCGCTCATTGCTGGGATCTTCGAGGGGATTGGTGAGTGCGGCCTTGGCAAAGGTCCAGTCATCTTCCTCGCGAACCTTGACAGCAGCGATACCCTTGAAGATTGAGTCCTTGGCGACGGCCAGAGGCGTCAGTTCCTCAATGGGAGTCTTCCGATCGATCTTGTCCTGTCGGCGAATCTCGATCCGGTAGTAAACTGACTTCTTCCTGTCGTGGGAAGCGTTCAGGATCTTGACGATGGATTCCTCGGACTTGGGAATCCAGGCAGAAGGCAGGTACCTACGCTCCTTGCCTTCCTTGTCGTGGGCCATGAAGGTGACCTTCATGGACTTGTCCTTCTCCTGGATCTCGTGGACATAGCCGTAGCCACGGATGACCTTGACTTCTGCCGGAGGATCTCCACCGTCGAAGGAGATGTGGGGTGCGGACCAGGCGCGCTGTTCGTCGCTCATTTTTTACCTACTCTGTGTGTATGCGCTGGATCGGTTACAGAGTCATGGTACCAAAAGGAGCCATTGGAGTACGCAGGAAGGGGAGCGAAATCAGCCCTTGCCGACGAGGTTTCTGAACCACTCCCAGCGAAGGAAGAAGTCTGAGATCTGGTTCAGAGTGTGGCCGATAAAGGCGAAGGGGTCCCAGTTCCAGAGAGTCATAATGGCGATCACGATTCCTGCGACGATTACCCATCCGACTACGGATAGGGCTGTCTTGATCGGTCCACTGGCCATGGGAGTGCTCTCCTTCTAGTTTCCTGCTATCGGGCACGGCCGAAGAGGCCGCGCTTCCTTTTCTGATTCTCCTCGAAGGGATCCTGCTCCGGTTCGGGAATCTCTCCGAGTTTCTCGTTGAGTTCCTCGTCGATCTTAGCGCGAGCTTCGCGCTGTTCCCGAGCCATCTCAGCCTTCTCTGCGAGGAGTGCCTCGCGCTCCTCCCTGGAGGGAGCAACTCGAAGATGGGCGAGGAAGTTCTCAGCCTCACCGTTGAGGTCATCGATGTCAATGTCTATGGCGAGTTCAGGTCTTCCGTCGGTTCCCATCTTAGTCTTGGGAATCTCGAAGTAGCTCCTACCGGTCTTCGAATCGACTCGACGCCTGAGGCCCGCTGTAGACCCCGATCCACTGTCCTCGACGGGAACATCGTAGTGCTGCTCATCGGCTGTTAGCGCAGGCTCTGTGACCTTAGGTGGACGGTTAGCCGTCGGTCTACCGGAAGGCTGTTCATTCCTCCTTCGAATCGAAGACTTAGTCTGTCTCTGACCTTGCTGAGGCTGAGGAGCTTCCTGAAGAGTGTTCTGCGCGGGTTGCATCTTCTCACGCTTCCAGCGCTGAAACTCCTCGAACTCAGCTCGATCTCGCTCTTCTGCGGTGAGCTCTCGAACCACTTCAGGCTCGGGGAGTGGCTGGCTGAATCGGTCTAGGCCGTCGCCGCCGGAAGGAATGCTCGTAGGAAGTCCCATAGTAGATCTCCATATCGGTGGTAGTCGGACTCAGGATAGGGCTAGATCGAAGGATCAGCACCCATGCGCTTGAGCTGAGCCACACGCTCCTCGATGGGCGGATGTGTCTTGTAAGCATTCCGACTGAAGAATGCGAGCTGCTTAGCAGTCTGGTCGACCGACTCATTCTTCTTCTTGGAGAATACCTGAGAGCTGTAGGAACCGTCGATCTTTCTCAGTGCCGTAGCAAGGGCGTTGGGATTTCGAGTAAGCCGCACAGCGGTTGCATCCGCCTGAGACTCGCGCTTTCTCTGCATAGAAGCATTGGCGAGCTGAGAAAGGAAGGGCGCTGCGATGAGGAAGATCAGCGAAAGCACGATGAGCACGATGGCTAGGGGATTCTTGTTGTCTCCACCTCTACCGCTGAAGATTCTAGTACCGATCCCTGAGATCACAGCCACGATGGAGGACATGGCGATGAGCTTAGTCATGGCCTTGGAGTCACCTGTGAGCAGATGGCCAACCTCATGGGCAATGACCGCCTGGAGCTCCTCGCGGTTGGTGATTTCGAGCAAGCCCGTGGTCACTCCGATGAGCGAACCGTCCCTACCCGCTAGGGCAAAGGCATTGGGTTCTCTGCTATCGATCACACCTACCTGAGGGAGCTCATCTGAGCGGAGTCCAGCAGCTAGAGCCATTTCCTCTACGATGTTCTCGATGTACCTCTGGGTGCGAGGGTCAACCTGAACGGTGCCGAGCTCAAGAGCGATGGCCTTCCAAGATCGAGCAGAAAGGATAGCCATAGCCACCGCTGAAACCACAGCTGCTAGGGGCGTTGTCACAAGGAGAAAGCTCAGGATCTGATCGTTGCTGAGCTTCTCGCTCATGAAGATGAAGATCATGGCGGCCTCGAGCGTCAGCGCGAGGAGGATGAAGTTCACCACCCAGGAGAAGGCGATGCCCCTCTTGAGCTTGCCGAGCCGAACTCGAAAGTTCTCCCGGTCGATGGGTGCAGGCGCGTTGTCCATGCTAGCCAATGTACGGCCCTCTCTAGCTGAAGTCTACCTTCGGTGCCTTGCGGACGCTTGCATCCTCGACCTCGAACATGTCACGCTTGGAGAACTTGAACATTCCAGCAATCACACTCGAGGGGAACTGCTCCCGCTTGGTGTTGTAGTCGTTGACCGAGTCATTGTAGGCCTGCCTTGAGAAGGCCACCTTGTTCTCAGTTGAGGCAAGCTCTTCCTGAAGCTGACCGAAGTTGGCCGATGCCTTGAGGTCAGGGTAGGCTTCAGCCACTGCGTTGATTCGCATGGTGGCGTCATTGAGAAGCTTGTCAGCCCTGGCGAGACCTTCACCGCTGTGGGATGCCATTGCCTTGCTTGCAGCAGCCCTTGCCTCAGTAACTTCCTCGAAGACGCTGGACTCATGCTTAGCGTACTCCTTGACGGTGTTGACGAGATTGGGGATGAGGTCGAAGCGTCGCTGGAGCTGTGTGTCGATCTGTCCGAAGGACTCGTCTACGGTGTTCCGCAGAGAGACGAGCCTGTTATACTGGACGACTGCCCAGATCACGACGATGGCCACGATTACTACTGCGATGATGATGCCTAGCATTGCTGACTCCTTAGGGTCTTTAAAGCGAATATCGGGTGAATGGATTCAGTCCAGAATCAAACGAGCTTCGGAAGCTCCGTGATCGAGTCGATGGTCTTCACGGCCATCCTCATGTTCTTGGGGATCTGCCCCTTGGCTGAGGCAGGAATCACTGCCCTGTCGAAGCCAAGCCTCTCAGCTTCCTTGAGCTTCGAGGAGATCATGGAGCCCTTGATCCTGCCTGTTAGGGTCATCTCACCGATGTAGATGGTTCGGCCCTTGAAGGTCTGCTTGTCCTTGGCTGAGGAGAGGATCGAGGCAGCGATGGCGAGGTCTGCGAGGGGATCCTTCACTCGGATGCCAGCAGTCGTTGAGACGAAGACATCCGAATCGTAGAGCCGAAGCTCGGTGAACTTGTCGAGGATGGCGCAGATGATCTGCCCTCGAGCGTTGTCCACAGAGCTGAACTGCTTTCGAGGATTGGTTAGGCTGGAGTCAGCCACCAGAGCTTGAACCTCCACAGGGATCTGCCGGATACCCTCGGAGATGAAGCCAGTGGCCTCGCCGGGGAGCGACTCTCCAGCGTCTAGGAGCACTCCAGAGGGGTCAGAGACTTCCTCCAGTCCAGTCTCAGAGTGTTGGAAGATGCCGACCTCAGTTGCGTCACCGAAGCGGTTCTTGGTGGCTCGCATGAACTTAAGAGGACTGTCTCGATCGGACTCAATGTAGAGGACGCAGTCCACGATGTGGGCGATCTGGTTGGATCCAGCGAAGGTGGGATCTCCACCGTCACCCTTGGTGACCTGATTGATCAGCACCATGGTGATCCCTCGAGTTTTAGCTAGTCTCGTCAGCGTGTGGGCAGCCTCCTTGGACTGCGTGATGCTTCCGATGCTGCTGGTGATGCTGCTCGAGGCCAGAGTCTGGAGGCTGTCCACCACCATGAACTTGGGCTGAACCTCATCCATGTGGCCCATGAGTACTTCGAGGTTGGTCTCGTGGGTGATGTGGATGTTATCCTCGGTGATGCCCATGCGCTCAGCACGGAGCTTGATCTGGCTCTCCGATTCCTCGCCCGAAGAGTAGAGCACCGACTGTCCTAGCTTTCCGAAGATCTCAGAGAGCCTCAGGGAGAGCGTGGATTTTCCAGCTCCAGGGCTTGCAGCGAGGAGTACGACCTCACCCGTGACGAAGCCTCCGCCGAGCACTCGATCAAGTTCGCCGATGCCCGAGGGTGTTCGTTCCACATGGACTGACTTCAGTTCAGAGAGCGTCCGAGCCTTCTGATCAGGCTTCTGCGAGCCTCCAGACTTCAGCCCGGAACTCTCGGCAGACGCAACCTCTGAGGCGGCCGTCACTTCCTTGACGGTGTTGTAGTTGCCGCACTGAGTGCAGACCCCTGTCCACTGAGCGTAGGTCTTACCACACTCTTCGCACTTCCACTGAGTCTTTGCTTTAGCCATGGGACTAGAGTACCGATTGGAAGGGGCTAGGATCAGTTCTAAGCGCCGTAGCCGTTGCTACTGTCGGGATGTGTACAGCTGTTGTCAAGGAGGCTCCTAGGGGCCTAGAGCGCGAATGCAAGGACGATGAGTACCACGAAGAGCACGACAGCTGCGATGGAAAGGCCTGGAATCAGGGCCTGCTTCTCGAAGTCACCACCGGACTCGATCTTGGCAAAGCGAGTGTACCACCAGAAGCGCTTCTTGGTGAAGACTGTGAGAGGGAAGAAGAGGGGTGTTCCGTACTTGGTGAAGGTGTCACCAATGATGTGGGTAGCCCCTCCGCCAGCGATGGCGATGCCGAGCCAGAGGTAGCCCTGGTCTGCGGGGATGAAGCTGATGAGCACGAGGGCTATGACCACAGCTACGAGGAATGCAACGATCTCTCCCGCAAAGCCCTTGCGGATCTTAGCCATGCGCTTCTTGCCTAGGGACGAAAGGAAGAGGTGGATCATGGCAGCGAGGAAGAGAGCTCCGAAGAACTGCCCCAGAGTGATCTTGCCGAGGAGGGGGAGCTCGAAGGTCTTCTGAAGTGTGGTCAGCCACCAGACTCCCGCACCGATGAGTCCAGCTGAGAGCAGCGTGTGGTAGAAGCCCCGGTGAGGATTGGGACTCGCATCATCCTTGGGCGTACGAACAACTGTCTGTATGATGCTTGAGGTAGCTCTGAAGACGACGCTCAGCCCTTCGCCGATGAAGCCGAAGGCTGAATGGCTCGTGGACTTCGAGTTGTCCAGGTCGGGGTAAAGAGTGGCGCCGATCCAGGCCAGGGCAAAGGCGATGATCAGTGCTGCGGATGAGATGACGAGGTACTTGTCACCCCAGCCGAAGATCAGACCGAGCCCGAAGAAGATCTCAACGGCAATGACTCCAGTGATAGCGTGGAGGTAGCCAGAGAAGCCTCCATCCGAGCGGAGCTTGCTCTTCAGGATATCTACAACTGAGAAGCACTCATCCCTGTGTGCGGTGGACTGTTCCATCGGTGGCCTTTCTCGCCTTCATTGTCTTCCGAGCATATCGTCGGGATAGCAGAAGAGGGGACCCCGAAGGATCCCCTCTTGAGTTCAGCTCTTAGCTGTTGGGGGCCATGAGCGAACCGTACTGAACGCGCATCTCCAGCTCGTTGCCGGTGACAGCGCGCTTCGAGCTCGGCGGTAGCGAGAGCGCGTTGGGCGTGTTAGCCATGGTCATGATCAGATCCGAACCGACGAAGGCGTTGGTGAGGAGGTTCCTCTCGTTGGCCTTGAGCTTGTGGAGCACCACGCCCAGGCCACCCTTGCCCTTGACCGGAATCTCCGTCACCGGAGTGACCTTGATGGTCTTGGAGCCTTCGGAGATGATCGAGTACTCAGTGGGCTTCTCGACCAGTCCGAAGCCGATGACCTTTTCAGCATCTGACTTCAGGTTCATAGCCTTGACGGGACCGGCCTTGGAGCCGGAGACTCGTACCGATTCCGCATCGAAGGCGATTGCCATTGCGCCGGAGCTCACGAGCACGAACTTCTTACCCTTGACCGAACGGGCTAGCCAGAGAGTGGCTGCGATCTTGTCACCCTCGCGGAGTGCGATCACCGGGAACTCATCCCTGTTTCCGAAGTCCGTCTTGGAGATCTTGATCTCACCCTTGGCGGTGACGATTGCCAGACCCACATCGTACTTGCCGATCTCGATCTTCGCCACACCGACGATGGGGAGCGAGCTGTCGAAGCCGAGCTCCTTGGCTCCCACGGGCTTGTCCTCGGGGAAGAAGTTAGCTGGAACCTTCTTAGCCGAACCGTCCTCGAAGACCACAGCCAGCTCGGACTGCGTGCTGGTCTTGATGGTCTCAACCACGGGTCCGTACTTGAGCACATGGGTGCCCTCTGAGTAGAGATCCCTCTCGGCCGTACGGATGAGCTTGCCATTCCGAAGCTTGGTGATGTAGCAGGGGAGATCCTTCTCAGCAGCCCTTGCGGACTGAGCGAGAGCGCGCTCCTGCTCCTTCACTTCCTCATTGGACATGCCCGAAACCACGGTGCGGCGGTCATCGGCGATGATCCGGCGAGTTTCCTTGAGCTCGTACTTCACGCGCTCATCGAGCGCATCCGCGTCGTTCTTCAGGATTCGCTCACAGTCCTCCTTCTCCTTGAGGAGTCTCCCCTTCTCGTCGCCGAGAGAGGTAGCGTCAGCCTTCGTGAGTCTACGGAGCTGCATGTCCAGGATGTACTGCGACTGCTTCTCGTTGATCTTGAAGTGCTTCATCAGCTGGGCCTTAGCTGAGTCTGCGTCCTCGGACTTTCGAATGATGCTGATGGCCTTGTCGATGTCCACGAGGGCAGCGAGGAGTGCGTCCACCTGGAGGACACGGGCAGCAATCTTGGCAAGCCTGAAGATGGCCTTGTTCTTGACAATGCCCCGGCGGAACTCCACGAACTGCTGGAGCTGCTCGAGCATGTTCTGAACGATGGGAGCACCGTTCACGATCATGGTTGAGTTGGTGGAGAACTTGGTCTCGACCGGAGTACTCTTGAAGAGCTCAGCCATGATAGCGCTCAGGTTGCTGCCAGCCTTGGTCTCAAGGCTGAGCCGAAGACCACGGTTCTTGTCGGTAAGGTCCTTGATCACCGAGAGGTCATTGAGCCGACTCTTACCTGAGGCCTGAGCCTTTCGGATAGAGACGATGACCGACTCAGCGGATACCTGGTAGGGAAGCTCGTAGAAGATGATCCGATTGCGGCCCCGGGGGAGCTGCTCGATCTCATAGCGACCACGGATGGTGAATGTACCACTACCGGTGCTGAGGTACTCCTCCACACCGTCCATGCCGAAGAGCTCGCCTCCGGTGGGGAAGTCAGGACCCTTGATGATCTTGGTGAGCTGCTTCATGGTCATCTGAGGGTTGTCCACGAGCTTGATAGCTGCGTTCATGACCTCAGTGGGATTGTGGGGCCAGAGCTTGGCAGCGTAGCCCACGGCGATGCCCTGGGTTCCGTTGATGATACCTACGGGCCAGCGCACGGGGAGTCTCGTGGGCTCCGGAAGTGTACCGTCGAAGTTCTTGCCGAACTCGAGGCCACCTTCGTCGAGATCCTTGACGAGATCCACGGATGCCTCGTTGAGGCGGCACTCCCAGTAACGGGCTGCAGCAGCCGTGTCTCCAGCGACCTTACCCACAGATCCATAGGGATCGATGAGCGGCACTCGCTGTACGAAGCCCTGCGCCATACGGGCAAGAGCTTCCTGAATCGAAGAGTCACCGTGGGGGTGGTAGGCGTTGGCCTCTGAAGCGGCTCGCGATGCCTTCAGGTAGGGAGCCTTCTGTGTGATTCCCTTGGTGTAGAGAGCCCAGAGGATGCGCCTGTTGACGGGCTTGAAGCCGTCCTCAAGGATCAGTGCCCGATCACGAATCGTGTAGAGGGCGTAGGGGAGATAGAGATCTGGGATCCACTCCTCAGCCGGACGGGAAATGACCTCCGCGGCGATCTGGTCTGGTACTTCTGCCATGTGCTAGTTTCCTTGCTCGTTCACTGAGTTGTTGCCTTGTGGGCCTATAGTACCGAAATCTACGCCAGCTGAGCGCCGACTAGAGCTTCATTCCTCGCTGCATTGCTGCGAGATCGATGGTGGCCTTGCGAACTTCGACCTGAGGAGTTGCGTCTCGCTCAGCATCCATCTCACCGAAGAGCGATGCGGCCCAGGAGCCAGGCATGTCCGAAGTTGAGGCCAGCGCCCCCAGGAGATCGTTGAGGCTCATGAGCCTTCTCTCCCTCCGAACCGACTCGATGATCTCATCGGCCTGAGATAGGAGATTCGTCCGGGACGCGGCGATGAAGAAAAGAGCAAGGTCAGAAGGATAGACGAAGGTCTGCATCTCATCGATGAGCTCGATGAGCGAAGGCTCGAGCTCTCGATTGAGCTTCTGGAGGAGGATCTTGTGACCCATGAGCTGCGTGTCCTTGGAGGTGATGGCAGCAGTAGTCTGTCTTCCACCTCGGAGAATCTCCCTGAGGAGCGCCGTAGCGTGCTTCTCGAAGGCAGTTGTGTCCATGCTGCTAGTGCCAAAGTTTGCCATGTCTATCTCAATCCTCAAAGATCTCAGAGTTGGAGTCCATCCAACTATCCACCAGTTCCCTATCGAAGCCCTTGGCTCGAAGCCCTCCAGAGAGGACCATGCTCTTCTGCCAGCTCCTCTCAGCTTTCCTAAAGGGCGTGGAGCGCATGATCTTCTGCGCTGCCTTGTCCACCGCCTCGTTCTGGCGATCCTCTAGTTCGTCTTCTATGGTGTCTAGGACAGCGTCGATCTCATCCTCTGGGATCCCATTGTACTTGAGCTCCCGTGCTGCTAGAGAGGCACCCTTGCCCTTGGCGATGGATGCCTTGAGCTTAGACTCGATGTAGAGCTCATCGTCGAGCATGTGAAGCAGTTCGAGCTCAGCCATGGTGTCCTCCACGATGTTGCTGAGCTCCAGCTCACCGTCGAGGCCGAGGTGCTTCACATCATCCTTGGGATAGCCCTTTTCGTAGAGCCTCTGGCGAATCTTGGAGCTGTGACTCGCGAAGCGGCCGAGGTACCACATGGAGCTATTCCTCGCGTGGCGAACTAGCTCATCGTACTCGTCGAAGCCCAGCGTCTTGTTGGGGTCGATTTCGACGGTTCTTGCCTTCTTGGGCTCTGCCATGCTATTTCCTTCGGTGAGAACTACAGTCTTTGCTATAGCGCTATCCTATCGAGAAGGCTGCAGCAGAAAAGAGTAGCGCCGGGTACCCTCGATTTGAGGACTACCCGGCGCTATCTTCGGCTACTAGCGACGGCGCTGGAACTGAATCGCCGGTGCGAGCTGCTCAGGCTCAGGCTGAGAGTCCATGGCGACACGGGCCTTCTCCACATGATTGAAGCTCTTCGCTGCAGGACAGATCTTAGCCAGAGGGCACCACGAGCAAAGAATCGAAGGGCTGTACTCGAAGAGGTTCCGATCGATGTGGTCAGTGAGCTGCGCATCCGCAGCTTCAACATCTGCGATCACTCGCTCCCGAAGCTTCTCGTCGGTGAGGTCCACATCTACGACCTCGCGAGCGACGGGGTAGATCAGTCGCGCTCCGGTGACCTTGACGCCCTTCTCCTGCTCGAGAAGGAGCGAGTAGATGATCTGCTGACGCTGTTCAGCGAGACCCTCGGGGTTCTTAGCTTTGGTGCCGGGCTTGTACTTCTTGACCTTAGCTCCGGACTTCCAGTCCTCCACCATGACCTCGCTAGAGACATCGGAGCCCTCTTCCCGGTCGATCTCCTTGACTCGGTCAATGAAGCCCAGAGTGTCGCGGGTTGTGTTGCCGATTCGACCGACGACGAAGATCTCCAGACCTGAATCCACCGAACGGTTGCCTGTGAAGATGAGCTCGTTCTTGGCGGCGATGGCCTCATCAGCATCGAGCTGCTTACCGTGTTCCTTCAGGTAGGACTTGGCGGACTTCTTGACCCACTTCACGGCGCTCTCGTTGGACCGGAGGCGGTAGTAGTCATCTGAGGAAAGTACATCCTCAACCACATCATCGAGCTGATCCTTGCCGAGCTTCTCATCGATGAGCTTGCTAAGGACTTCGCCCAGTGCACTTCCCTTGCCGTTGGGCGCGATGGTCTCGAGCTCTGCGACGACGACCTCAGAGGGGTCAGCATCCGCGTGCATGTTGTAGTAGCCGTTGACAGCTGCTCGCAGCCAGAGAACGGCATCCCGGATCTGAGCGAGGTCCTTGTACTCATCGGAGCTCAAGACATTCTTGACTTCCTGACGCATGACCTCGTGGGTGCGATCCTCAGGCTTGTGGGTGAAGAAGTTCTCCATGACCTGGTGGAACATGCTTCCCCGACGAGCAGCATTGTCTGGCTCCTCAGTCAGAAGCCCGGGGAGAACGAAGGAGTTGGCGAGCCAGGATGCGGGGCAGCCCTGGAGACCCGTGATGGTTGATGCCGAGAGCTTCTTCTTGGCGAGCTTCGCGGATGTCTCCTCGCTGATGACCCTGATCCCATCCTTAGTGATCTGGACGAGCGGTTCTTTGATGTCAGCCATTGGATCCCTGTCAGTTCTGGTACAAAGCAAGTCTGGAGCCGAGGCCAGATCCGAAGATCTGCAGCCATCGACTCCAGACTATCCTAACATACTGCTGAACTGTGGTCAAACTCCACAGACCCTGTCTTCCTGTTACTTACTGGGGCGGGTAGTTACCTCTGGGCGCGGACTGAGCGTAGGCCTCGGCCGAGTCATCCCAGTAGAAGTCTCGATCATCTACCTTCCTCATGGCAATGAGGATGATGTCGATGATCCACCAGATTCCGAAGGTGAACCAGTTGAGAAGAAGCTTCGCAACTCCGAGTCCGATGTGACCGAGATAGAAGCGGTCAATGCCGAAGGTTCCGAGGAAGATCGACAGGAGTAGTGCTGCAATCCAGCTCTTAGTGGGCTTGTAGATCATGGTCTAGTGCTCCTTTTCTGAGTTTCTTGGAGCACCATATCGAGCCTTAGCTCGCGCCCGCGGTGATGATGACTAGGACGAAGCCATTGTAGAACATGTGCGTGAAGATCGCGGGGTATAGCGAGTCGAAGCGCAGTCGAAGAACTGCGGCCGTGAGCCCCACCATGGCTGGGACAAGCATGGCGAGTAGATCAGAGACCGTGCCCGTCGGTGACTGGAAGTGAGCTAGAGCGAAGAAGGCCGTCACTAGAAGGATGGAACCTGCTCGAAGCCACTTGCTCTGGGATTCCTGAACAAGAGATCCGAGCATAGCACCGCGGAAGAAGAGTTCCTCACCGAGAGGGGCGAGGAAGGCGATGAGGAAACCGAGTAGTAGGATTGAGTGGTGCTGAGAGAGGCCTCCGATTGCTTCGGTTGTACCGTTCTGACCCTGCTCTGCCTGGGCTCCGGAGAGCTGGTTGATGTAGAAAACAAGCTGGCCCACGATGATGGCAAGAGCGTAGGCCCCCACTGCTCCGCCGAGCCCGTAGAGAATGTGGCGAAGCCGGAAGTGTCGGAGCCGAAGGAAGCTCAGCATTCCCTTGGCCTTACCGGTGAGAAGAAGATAGAGCACCGCTGCAATGAGGAAGCTTCCGGAGGAAAGCGCGAAGCTCACGCTCTGATCGAAGTTCTTCCCCATGTTCCTGATGAGCTCAGTGCTGAGGAAGATCACTCCGAAGAGAATCACCGGCAGGAAGAGCACTCCCATGAGTGCTCGGATCACGCTATAGGGTCTACGCTCCTCCTCTGGAACATCGGACTCTAGTAGTTCTGCGTTATCCACGGGCTTCTCTTTCTCTCAGTCTTAGTCTTTGAAGTTCTCGTTGATGAGATCATCCAGTGAGTTGTCCCAGGTTTCCTCGGGGCGAGCGAAGCGATCGGCCTTCTCCTTCTTCTCTCCGAAGGTGATGGGCGCGGACATGTCTCCGGGCTCAGTTGGCTTGGGAGGCTGTGGAGGCGTGGGTTCTCCGTCCTCATCATCTACTACTGGGGCGCCGCCACTAGAGAGGTCCTCGAAGCCGAAGTCACCGTCATCATCGAAGCTGAAGTCACCATCATCCGCTTCCTCATCGGTGGATTGGTACTGCTCGATGGCTGCCTGGGTGTCGATGCCCTCCCGGCTATCGAGGTCTCCGTCTCCGAAGGTTTCCATGTCCACGAGATTGGCCTTGCGAGTGTTCTGCTTACCCTGAGCGATGGGGCTACCGTCTGGATTCTTGCCCTGGGACTGTAGGTAATCATCGATCCAGTCCTGATCAGCGTAGAATCCCTGACCGTGGTCTCCGTTGGAGTAGATTCGGAGGTAGAGTCGACCGGGTGGGAAGGGCTTGACGCGAGTACCGTCGCCGCTTCCGAGGATCATGTTGGAGGCGTTGCTGTCAGTTCTTCCAGCATTGATTCGGCAACCGAGGTTGGCCTTGGTCTCACCGGGGATCAGAGTAGCGTCAGGTCGCTGTGTAGCGATGACGAGGTGGACACCGGCAGCACGCCCTAGACGAGCGACGGAGCCGATAATCATCTGAGCCTCACCCTTGAGCTCATCATCGTGCTTTCCCTCATCGGTCTTCACACCTGATGGGGAAAGGAGCTCACCGGCCTCGTCCACCATAATCATCAGCGCGGGGCCGTGATCGGGCATGTCCATGAAGTCGTTCTTACCGACTGCTTCCATTTCCTGATAGCGCTTCATCATGGTAGCCTGGCCGAAGCGAAGCACGGTGAGCGCATCCTCGAGTTCCGTTGCGATGCCGAGCACCACATTGGAGTAGGCACGGAATGCTGAAAGTTCAACCTTCTTGAGGTCGATGCCGATGAAGCGCCAGTTGTCAGGCCGAAGAATGCAGCCAAAGATGATGTTGCGCTGGATCACGGAGTTGTGGCTGAGTACGGATCGTCCATCTGAGCCGCCTGCAGCAAAGAGCCGATCTCCGGCATCCACCGAGATACAGCGAGAGAGCTTCGGTTCAATCCGCCTGATGGACTTGAGCTTCACAGCGTTCCTCTCTCCTTTTCCATGGATTCGCTATATCGGTAGACAGAGCTGCTGCCCATCGCTCCGTAGTCGATGGGCAGCAGCTCCTAGCTGTGGCTGATCAGGCTGACTCTGTCTCCAGCGCTAGAGCGTCGAGATCGAGTCCCATGGAATCGAGATCGAAGACGAGGTCATCCAGGGATGCACCGTTCCGAAGGATCAGCGGATTCTTGTAGCGGTTGTAGGCAACCTGGTGGTGGATTCGCCCGTACTTCAGAGCGAGCTTCGACACATCCGGGAAGGCCTTGACCAGGTGGCGAACCTTGTCCAGAGTTCCAAGCTCCTTGAAGGCTGAGGTCATACCACCGGCCTGCTGCTGGGACTCGGGAGTCGCGTAGGCAACGATCTTGCTGCTCACATTGACATAGCCTCGCTTGAGGTAATCCAGAGAGTAGACCACATCATCGTTGTAGCGGCTTCTCCAGGGGATGTTGATCTCAGTGTTGATCCTGATGCAGGAATAGGTCTTACCACCGATGGCGAGGTGCTTGTTCCTCCTGTGGTTCATGGCCATGCCCGACTTCTCGAACTCAGCAAGGCCCACATTGTCGTACTTGTCGAGGAATCGCTCGAAGAGCTCGAAGGACTTGATCAGGTCGATGCGCTCGTGGCCAGGCTTGTTCTTGGTACCCTTGGTGTAGACACCCTTCTGGAAGTAGAAAGCATCCACGGCGAAGAGAACGATGTCATCGTCCATCATCCAGCAGTGCTTCTCCCCACGCTCTCGAGCGAAGTCGATGAGTGCGTTACGAGCAGGCCCAGGACCGGTGGTGAGACCGGGCTTCCAGCCGAAGTCATCGAAGTACTCGTAGCCCTTGGGATTGGTCTCGGGATCGAAGGGCTCCTTGTAGACATCTGGATCGAAGGCGAGCACATGCTTCTCAGGGGATTCGATGCCCTCCTCAGCGAGAGCGTTGATGTACTCGAGGAGCTCGAAGGGCTCGACGACATAGTACCAGTTGTGCATACCCTTCCGCTCGAAGTGACGGTGGGTGGACATGGTCTTGTAGCGACCACGGGAGGGGATGTATACGGAGTCCAAGAGGGAGCCTTTCTGTTCTGATCCTACGGTATCCAAAGATCGCTCAGGTGTACTATCTAACTGTCTCGATTTTCTGCAGTTTTTGGAAGCTAACTCCTTCAGCATCGATGGAGTAGTTCACCTGCCAGCGCTCGAGTCCTGCGGTCTCAGCAATATCTAGGGCCTCCGCAATCTCACTGTAGGCCTTCAGCCTGGGAGGATTGAAGGGTGGGGCATCGTAGATAAAGCAGGTGAGAAGGATAGCCTTCTGGCCGCTGTTGAGTGCCGTGGTGAGCTCCTTCACATGCTTCACCAGGCGATCCGTGGAAGTAGGATTGCCCGACGAGCCGTAGCCTGAGCTCTTGGCTGGTACTAGTGTGTCGAGGCTGATCCTATTGAGAGGTGTCTTAACCTCCAAGAACTCCTCGTCATCCACATTGAAGTCGATGCGAGCTGTTCCGAGCTTTCTCTCCCGGCGAAGTTCGGTGATCGGCCCAACTGCCTCGAGGAACTGTCCACTGAGAAGCGATGCCTCCACATAGCGATTTGCTGCGCTCTGGTTGATGCCCACCATCATGGTGCCGCCAGCTGCGAGGGGAACCTCCAGAGCTTCGAGGCCGAAGCGAGTCCTTCTATTTCCCTCGTGGGGACCAGAAACGATACAGCGGAGTCCGGCGATTTCCCAGCCTCCGATGCTGCCCGTAGTGGGACAGTGGGCTTCTGCTTCGGTGCCATCAGCAAAGCGGACCACCACGATGAAGCGATTGGGTCGATCGATGACCTGGGCCTCGATGAGCGGCCTCTCGAAGAGGAACTTACCTGAGCTCGACAGTTCGGAGAAGGGTGCTGGAAGAGTGGTACTTTTGGCCATAGGGCCATGCTATCGAATCGTTTACCACCGAGCGCATTCTAAGAGAAAGCATCGGGAAGATCGTAGAACAACAGCCTAGAGCATCATTGTAGTCGAGGCTCTAGGCTGCGTGCTCCTACTGTGAATCCTGCACCTTGAGCCGACCCAAGAAGTGCGAGTTTGACGGCTCGAAGTTCGAAGCTGAAGATCAGTCTCGAACGATGACCTGAACCTTGCCAGCGAGCATGCTCTCGGTGTGCTTCGACGGATCCACGAGAGTGGAGTGATGGGCAACCTCGAAGAGAGGAGCATCGCTCGAAGTGTCGCCGAAGGCGTAGACCTGAGCATAGCGGTCCACATGGAGCGACTGAACATAGTCACGCTTGGCGCTACCGATCGCCATGAGTCGAACCTTGCCGGTGAAGTGACCGGGGCGAGTGCGGTTGTAGAGGCTTCCTGCGTGGTTCATGCCGAGCCGGCGAGCGAAGGGGCCGACGAGGAAGCTGGGAGAGCCGCTGATGAGATGGACATCGGCACCCTCGGTCTTGAGCTCCTTGAGCTTCTTCAGGGTGCTGTAGAACTTGGTCTCATCTGCGAAGAGATCATCGAGGAACTTGGAGACACCGAGCTCACCGGCCCGCTTACCCACGAGCGCCTCTCGATAGGCCTCGGCCAGGGCGACGATCTTCTCCTCGTTCTTCTGATCAGCCTTCCAGATTGCGGGAAGGTCGCCGAGATCCACGATGCCCTGCTCGTGGATGCTGCAGGCGTGGTCAAGGACGAGTGAGCCTCGGACGATGGTGCCGTCCACATCGCTCAGTGCGATTTTCTCCATGCTGTTCTCTTTCTCTTCAATGCGAGATGTCAGTCCCGTAGCTTTCTGTAAAGCCTACGATACCGAAGTTCGTAGCTCTCTCGCCGCTGCGGTGCAGAAGGCCGAGAGATGGCACATCGAACCATAACATGCTCCGGCGAAAAACGCAACGGCCCCGCCCTTCCGAAGAAGAGCAGGGCCGCTGAGAGGAGGTCAGATCAGCTCAGTGCCTCGAGGGCCGCGATCACGGGGCCGCTCTGTACGGAGAGGAGCCGTGTTGCCTCGAAGGGCGTGGAGAGCTCGTAGCCCTCGATGCCGAGGATGGAGCCCACAGCACTAACTGCCTCGACGCTGATCTTAGGAAGCTTCTCCGAGGAGATTGCCTCGTCGTTCTCGCCCTCCTGGCCGACTCGGTAGAGAGCATTGCCCTTGCCGAGGTAGACCTCAGAGTCATTGCCGATGACCTGGTTGCTTGCGGCATCCTTGGCCACGCGCTGAAGCCTGAGGAGGAGGGAGTAGGCCTCGGCCTTGGCTACGAGCTCGTCGGCGGAGATCTCACCCATGTCGAGGAAGGTGATGCCGTCTGCCCGGCGCTCAATGCCCTTGTAGGCTGCGATGAGCTCATCTACCAGGCTTGATACCTGCTCGTTCTTGCGGTTGATGAGACCAGAGTTATACATCTCGACGAAGGTCTCCTTGGTGCGGAAGGGGAGCCCCTCCAGCTTGCCCTCGAAATCGAGAGCGAGATCTTCGTTGGCGATGATGAAGCTGTCGGCCATGTGTTCTCCTGACTGTGGTAGGTTTAGCAGTTGGTCATATCAGCGAAGCGGGCTAGAGACCCGATTACTTCGTACGGAATGCGTTGAGGGCATCCATGGCAAAGACACGCTGGTACTCATCGTAGGGCTTCACGGCTCCCACAACGACCTGAGCTACCAGAGTGCTATTGATGGTGCTCTTATCTTCCTCATCGATGCGCTCATACTTGGTGTTGAGAAGCTCTTCGAAGCGGTCGATCTCTACGAGTCGGAATGACTGCTGATACCAGTTTCGATTTCTGAAGACCGTGATCTCCGGAGTGTTGATGCAGATGAAGGTGGTAATCTTAGCATCCGCGTCCAGGTAGTCAAGCCACATGTGCATAGCAGCAGTTGCTCGCACATTCCCGCCGGGGAATGCCCGGTTGGCTCGTGTGATGGTGCCGTCGTCTGCGACCTGGTAGCTGGTCTTTTTCTTCCAGCGCTTCGTGTCGATGAGGAGAACCTCTGAGCCGATGATGAGGATGTGGTCGGTGTCGCCACCCTCGATGAGCCCAGTCTCCTCATCGATCTCTTCCTGACCCCAGTTCCGGATGTGAACCGAGTCGATGAGCACGGCGTTGGGCTTATCCTTCATCCACTTCTGAAGGAATGCGCTCGTCTCTCGCTCACCCTCAAGGCCGATGCGAGAGGAGCCTCGATCAAAGCCTTCGGGAACCTTGTAGGCGGGATTGCTAGCGAGGTGAGTCAGCGATGCTCCCGCAGAACCGAAATAACGCCGACCTCCCTTGAGCATCTCAGAGATCTTCTGGGCTACCTGGGGCTTGACGCCCTCGATGTTGCCCTTGGGTGGAGCTACGGCTATCGAATCTGCCATGATGAGTATTCAGCTCTCTGTCTGCTTGGATTTGGACGGGGAACGGTAGAAACTATCGCTCAGTCCTCATCCTCATCATCGTGAACTGCTCTAAGATCTCGAATCCACTCTGGAACTTCGTAGGGAAAGCTTTCCTCGCTCAGACTGTTACCTTCGCTGTCGAAGGAGAGCCAAACCCGATGGGCAAAGTCCACCATTGCCTCTTCGAAGGTTCCGCCCTGAGCTTCGAGTCGCCAGTCCCCGTAGTGCTCGCTGTAGGCTGGCCTGTTGTGGGCGGTCTCCCTCTCCGTATGGCCGCCACCGCTCAGGGAGAAAGTGAGGCCTCTCTGACCTAGAGCAACATGCTGGTGGATCTTTGAGCAGTAGCCAGAGGTCTCCCAGTGCCAGGGGTAGTTCTCGAGCTCATGGGCGGTCCAGAATGCAGGATGACTGTCCACGAAGTTCCAGGCACCATAGAAGTCTTCCTGATTCTCCTCGTAGCGACTCAGTGCTTCGAGGAAGTGCCTGTAGCTCTGCTCCAGTGACTGCCTTCTCTTGGCATCCGTGTAGCTCATGAGGAACCCGTGGTAGCCCTTCTTACCGGGATCGTACTCGATGTAGCTCTTACCGTCGCCGAAGAGTTCTAGGGCCGTGGAGTCGATGAGCAGATCATGATCGTCGAGCCTCTTGGATTCCACGAGATCCTCAACTGTGAAGAAGTATCTCGTAGATCCCCCGCCGGGGCTGTCGAGGGCTAGAGCTGGGATGAAGTTGTTGCGTTCGGCGCGCTCAGCTCTGAGCACTAGTGGCTTTCTCTCCTCGGGAAGGAGAGCCTCAAGCCAGTCGGGTAGCGCGATGGGTGCCTCTTCTGTCATCATGGATCCACAGTATCGAAAGGTAGGAGACATGGAAGAGGGGCCGACGAATCGCTAGAATCCGCCGACCCCTCCAGCTAAAGCTCAACTGTTGAGCTCAGCTTCTTTCTGTGAGCGTTCCCTCTGCTGCGGTGGCATTCTCAACCGCCTCCTCACTCTTTTCTTCTTCCTCTAGCTGGCTCTGACCGCTCTTATCCGTGGAGATCGGAATGGACTTAGATGGAACTCGATCCGCGTAGGCTCCGACTACTCGCACATGGAGGACGCCCGAGTCATAGTTCGCGGTGACCTGATCCTCTGTGACTCCCGGGTGAAGACCGATGGTTCGACTGAAGGAACCGTAGCTGAACTCAGTGTAGCCCTTTTCGTTGGTTTCCTTACGGCGCTCACCACTGATGACGAGTCTTCCATCTCGAAGCTGCAGCTTCACATCCTTCTCGGGATCGATGCCGGGAAGCTCCAGAGACAGATCGAGATCATCGCCCTCTCGATGGAGTTCTACGCCGGGAGCAAAGTCAAACTCCGGCCGGAAGGCCCGAAGGCTTCGCTCCATGCTGTCGAAGAGGAAGCCAGGGAATCCGAAGCGCTCTCGATCCCGGGGCGAAATGCTGGGGGTAGACCCGAACAGGGAAAGTGCAGACATGATGTCATCTCCTTTGCTGTCGCTATTCAAGAATACTGGTTCACGCCACTTTCAGCGGCGTTCACCGATTCCAACATAGCTTACTCAGGAGCTATTCCCGGAGTGAGGGCTTCAGCGAAGCCTTTCCATCCACTGCCACCTTGCAGTCATAGGAGACCTTCACCGTACCATCGATGGGAACCTCTACTAGGCTGCCTTCACAGTTTCCGAGCTTCTTAGGCTTGAACCAGGTACCGGGTTCGAAGAGCTTACGCTCGGACACCTCAGCTCGCGGGAAGACCTGAAGGAGAATAGCTCCAGTGTTCTCGATCTCGCCGGTGATCTTCCCGTCCTTGAGCTCCAGATTGCTGAACTTAGCTCCACCCGAATCGGGTAGGCTGATGGAAACTGAGGGCTTTGGAAGTAGGTTGCTCACAACGGATCCACCACCCCAGAAGATCAGCACGATGAGCACCAGCACGAGCACTCGCTTCAGCGCGGCAGGAATGTTGGTGAGCACCGAGGAGATGACTCGGAATGGTAGTCCGATGAGAGGGATGCCGCCGAGAACCTTGAGCACAGTCTCGAGGATGCCGAAGAGGAAGTCGACTGCCGTGGAGAAGATCTTCCAGGGAAGTCGCAGAATACCCGCGACGGGACCGAAGTTGGGAAGCTTGAATCCCGAACCTTCTCCATCCTTGTCTCCCTTGCTGTTCACAGCATTGGGATCGAAGTCTTCCTCTTCCTTCTTCTCATCCGCCGGAGAGCTACCCTTGGATGAACCACCGTCACCGAAGGGATCGAGATCCTCCAGGGACTCCTCATCATCGGACTTAGCCGAATCGAATCCTCCATCGCCGAAGGGATCAGCATCCTCGGGCAGCGGTTCCTCATCCTTGAACTGAAGCTCTTCCGCACCGAAGCTCGGCTCATACTTAGCCACATCCTCCGAGCTCATGATAGCGATCTCCTCGAAGGGATCAAGCTCTGAAGCGTTGCCGAGCTCCTCTACGACGAAGTCGTCTTCCTCAGAGAGCGCTTCCTCATCCGGATCGTCTTCCTCATCTTCATCGAAGCCCAGGGCGAGCTTAGCAAACTCGTCGAAGTCATCTGCGGGTGCACCCTGAGGAGCGGAGTCGATCCCGCTGAGATCCTCGTCATAGAGCTCTTCCTCATCAGAATCATCGAAGTTGAGCTCCTCTAGGGCATCCTCGTCCACGAGGGGCTCATCGGTTGACCAGGATGCTGCTGCAGCTTCAGATGAGCTGTTCTCATAGTCCTCATCCTCGTCTGAGTCGACTACCTCAAAGCTCAACCCAGTGTCCTCGGGACTGAGATCGAGGGGGTCGAGCTCTTCGTAGCCGATGGTGGGGAGCTCCTCGTCCAGGGCAAACTCATCCTCGAGGGTAAGCTCCTCGAGCTCATCTGAGATGTCCCGAGTAGGGCCACTGTTCTGCTCTGGCTTGGGAATGGGAAGCAAGCTGTCCTCAAGACTTTCGGAATCGGTTTCTACGACAATGCTATCAGTCTCGAACTGATCTTCGCTCTCTTCAGCCTGCGGATCCGCGGTGATCTCACCGTCGGCTTCGAGGTCCATCTGAGACTCCGAATCTGTTTCGGGAACAGGCTCCGGCTCAGCGATGGGCTTCTCTACCGGAATCGAAGACTCGTCGAAGAGCGGAGCTGAATCATCACCCCGGATGGCCTCGAACATCTCCTCAAAGGTCTCAGAAAACTCCCGGTCGAACTCGCCACTCTCGCTTGGATCGATGGGATTACGCTCCCCAGGAGGGAACTCCCGGTCAAAGAGGTTGAAGACACCCTCTGGCTCGCCTCCTACGCCCTCCTCAGCGACTTCCGCATCGAGATCGTTGTTGCTATCATGCTCAACGGTCTCATCGCTTAGATCGAAGTCTGGGGCCTTTGCGACGGGGAGAGGGATGTCGTCCTCGAAGGGGTTGGGCTCAAGCTGTCCCTTGGCCATGGCCCACCCTTCTACTCCTCAAGCATTACGAAGCCACTATCGACATCGCTGGCTTCCACGCCGTACTCAGCGAGGATCTGTCGAACCGCATTGAGGATCTTCGAGGACTTCATACCCGAGTCCACATAGCGCAGACCGTTGAGGGCCTTAGCGTAGGATTCGAGGTCATGATCTGGAATCTCAACCTCAACTGTGGACTCGAAGCCGATGGGTGGCCATTCGCGGACATCCTTGGCAGCAGCCTTGGTCTTCTTGCCCCTGCCGGTGACCTCTACCGCTGCGCCTCCGAAGAGCTCGCCCTTCTTCTTGGGCTCCTTCTTCTTCTCCCGAGGCTTGCGGGGAGCATCTGCTCCGCCGTTATCTTCGAGGCTGATTTCCAGAGCCTTCCTGTAGGCTTCCCTGTTGGCGATCTCCTTGGTGACGGCACCCTCCCGGTAGCGGGAGATGAGGATGGGGATGTTCACATTGTAGCTCTTGGATGTCTCGTTCTTAGCTCTCTTTTTGAGCTTCTGCTCAACTTCCTTGAGCGCTGCGGAGATAGCCGACTTGTCAAGCCTCTGGATACCCCGCATGGTGCGAGTCTCCTTGAAGCGAACTCGAACGGGCATCCTGCCGTCAGCTGTGAGCTTGAGCTCCTGGAAGTCGAGCACCGAAATACCCGGAGTGCTGTTCTCATCCCAGGCCGGCCTGAAGAGGATCTCGAAGACATAGAGCCTGTTCTTCACGATGTCTTCCCGGGGATCTCCCACGGTGTTGTCCGTGGCGACCTTGTAGAGTTCCTCGAGCTCCGAGCTACCCTTGCGGTACTGCTCTACGAACTTCTCCTGAGCCACGCCCTTGTCGATGGCCTTGATGATCTTCTTGTCCAGTCGAGCTTCGAGGGTGGCGGACTTGTCCTCAAGGCTGAGGATCACTGACTTACCGCGGCGCTTCCGCACCAGGATACCCGTGGGCACACCGACCACGCGGAACTGTCGGGTCCTACCCTTGTACTTGAGCATGTCCTCGAAGGTCACGGCACCGATCTTGGCGAGGTCGCCTCCGGTGAGGTGATCCATGGGGTGGCCTGAGACATAGATTCCGATGGTGTTGGCCTCAAGTCGAAGCTTGTCGCCGTAGTCGAACTCCTTGTCGGTGTACTTCACAGCAACCGAAGCGCTCTCGGCGCCACCCATGAGATCGAAGAGCGAGGTTCCCTTGGTGTTGGAGGTCTTGGCTCCATTGAGGATCTTGGGAATGGCCTCGATGATGGCCATTCGAGTCTTCCCCATGGAATCGAACGCTCCAGCATAGGTCAGGTTCTGGTAGACGAGGGCCTTGTCCACGCCAGCCTTGAAGCAGCGCTTGATGAAGTCCTCCGGGCTGGAGAAGGGACCGTTGGCCTCGCGCTCGTTGACGATGATCTGAGCATTCTCGTTGGAAACAGATGCCACACCGCCGAAGCCGTAGACGATGTCGTACTCGCTGTCATCTACTGGAGAAACTCGAACCTGAGAATCGTTGGCCGACACGGGGCCGACCTTGAGTCCCATGCGCTTGGCTTCCTGAAGATGAAGCTTCGTCTTGTCCTTGTCACCTACGCGCTGGTTGATGAGCGCGGCCATGAACTCCCGAGGGTAGTTAGCCTTCAGGTAGGCGCTCTGGTATCCGTTCATGCCGTAGGCTACACTGTGTGACAGGTTGAAGCCGTACTGGGCGAAGGTCTCGATGGTGTTCCAGAGCTCAGTGGTGGCCTCGTCGGAGAAGCCATTCTTTCGAGAACCCTCGAAGAAGATCGGTCGCATGGAGTCCATGACGGCACGCTTCTTCTTACCCATCGCCTTGCGGAGGTCATCACCCTCCTGGAGCGTCATTCCAGCGATCTTGTTGGCGATCTGAATGATCTGCTCCTGGTAGACCACGAGGAAGTAGGTATCCTTGAGGATGGTCTCGAGCTCAGAGCCCTTGAACTCCGGGTGGACCGGGTAGTCCATGGACTCCAGCCCGTTCTTCCGGAGAGCGTACTTGGTGTGGGAATCCATTCCCATGGGGCCCGGTCGGTAGAGAGCGTTGCAGGCAGCAATGTCCATGAACTGGTCAGGCTTCATGACTCGAAGGAGCTCTCGCATGCCGTTACCAGCGAGCTGGAAGATACCAATGGTGTCGGCTCGCGACAGAAGCTCATAGGTCTTCTTGTCATCCATGGGGCCGTGAATGAGCTCCAGCATGGAGGGAGCCTTCATGCCCATGCTCTGAATGTTCTCAATGGTGTGCTGGATGAGGTCCACGGTGTCGAGGCCGAGGAAGTCCATCTTGATCAGACCCATGGACTCGAGCTCAGGATAGGTCCACTGGGAGATCCTGAGTCCGTCATTCTGACGAACTCGAGTCGGGATCACATCCTCTAGAGGCTTTGCCGAGATAATGACACCACAGGGGTGAACACCCTCCGAGTCGATGCGACCTTCAAGGGCAATGGCCCCCTCGATGAGGTTGGTCCACTCGTCGCCGAGAGTAGCGTTGCGGAAGTCTAGAGCATCATCGTAGAAATCGCTCTGGGGATCGAAGAGATCCTGCATCCGAGGGTCCTTACCCTCAGATCCCTCAGGGATCATGGCTGTGACCTTGTTGGCCTCAGCGTAGGGCACCTCGTAGATGGTGCACATGGCCTTGAAGGACTTCTTAGCCTTCAGCGTGTTGAAGGTGATGATGTTGGCCACATGGCCGTACTCGTTGTTCACATACTCGATGGCCTTACCACGGATCTGAGTATTGAAGTCGGAGTCCACATCAGGGTCCGAGCCAGGCTTCACGACCGCGATGGATGCGACTCGCTTCTGAACGGTTGCTACCATGCTTAGCCTTCCTCTGATGCCCGGTGAGCTCTCTTGAGCCTCTGTACTGACTTGAGTAGAGCTGTCTCCAGGATGATCCTGTGGTCGGCCGCTCCCACCGACATCGATGTTACCGCATCCCCGATGGAGTCGAGCATGGCGAGGTGCTGATTGGCCGGTACCTTCTTCTTGAAGCTATCGGTATCCTTCAGCGGAGATCCGCTCACGAGCTCCTCACCGCCTCGAGTGCGCAGGAGAAGTAGATCCCGAAGATCGCTGTAGAGATCCTCGGCGAGATAACGGATCTTGTCGCCGCCCTCAGCGTAGTGACCGACAGCCTTGAGCACTGCGAGCACATCTGCTTCCTGGATTGCAAGGAGAAGCGTCTCCTCCAGGGATTCCTCGAACTCGCCAGTGGAGAGAATCGCCTCGAGCTTGGTGAGCATGTCCCGAACCGAGCCTCGAGCGAGCCGAACGGCTGCGGCGAACTGCGTGGGCTCAACCTCGAGCCCGTCCCGATCGATGATGGCCTGGAGGTACTCACTGAGCACCTCGTCGCTTACGAGGTTGAAGCGTCGAGCCTGCACTCGCGACATGATGGGCTCAGGGATCTTGTGGGCCTCGGTGGAGCAGAGAATGAAGAGCGTGGGCATCTTTGCCGATTCCAGAGGAATCAGCAGAGAATCCCAAGCAGCGGGGCTCAGGTTGTGGACCTCATCGAGAATCCAGACGGTCTTGTGGACGGGCTGAGCAAGTCGAGCCTGCTCCACGATCTTTCGGACCTCGTCCACGCCACCCTTGTTGGCCATCGAATCGTAGCGAACGCCGAGCTGAGCGTTGTTCTGAATGTTCACACAGGTATCGCAGACACCACAGGCATCCCCGGTGGTCCGGGCCTTCTCATCGAGGCAGTTGAGCGCAGATGCTAGCACGAAAGCTGCTGAAGTCTTGCCGGTGCCGCGAGGGCCAGAGAAGAAGTAGGCCACTGGGATCTTATCAGCCTTCACAGCTGCCCTCAGTGAGCGCACGATCCCTGGCTGGCCGATGATCTCGGGCCAAGTCTTGGGCTTGTGCTTCTTGTAGAGCTCGAGGTACTTCTCGTCGTCTGCCACTTTTACCTGTTCCTACCTTGTGATTCGTTCGTAGCTATGCTAACGAGAAGTGTCAGTGCTCGTGGCTCTGGAGGGCATGATCTTCGGAGAGAGCGACGGTGTCTCCCACCTCGATCTCGTGGATGTACTTGCTCGTTCCATCCTCGAGGTAGCGCACATCGGAAGCGATGATGTCTTCGTAGCTTCCGTCGTCGTAGGTCACCCGATAGGTAGCACCACGGCCGGCGGAGAGGAAGCGCTCGAAGATCAGGTTGAAGCGTACTGGATCTAGCTCAGAGATGCCCAGAGCGTAGGCGTGAATGCTTCCACCCACGGAACCACGACCCACGCCGATGGCCGAAGCGAGCACATTGCCCTCCTCGTCTCGAGTGGAGAAGTTCTCCCGGGCGAAGCGCAGGTAGTCCTCGACCACGAGCATGTAGCCAGCGAAGCCAGAGGAAACGATGACCTCATCCTCGAGCTTGCTCCGGCGCAGTGCCTCTGCCTGAGCTTCCTTGCTCTGGCCCTTGTAGCGCCACTTGAGTCCGTTCCTCACGCGCTCCCGGTAATAGCTCTTGAGATCGTGGCCCTCGGGAATCTTCGGCACTGGACGCAGGTTAGGATCGAACTTGATTCCCAGGTCAGCATCCACCATCTCGATGATGTCCATAGAGCTCTTGAGCGCGTTGGGGAACTCGTCCTCGGGGAAGAGCTTCAGCATCTCGTCGGCACCCTTGAGGTAGTAGCCGTCGCCGGAGAAGGCGAAACGCTTACCACCCTCGTCGTAGGACTTGTCCGACATGACGCTGCCGGACTGCTTGGCGAGGAGCTGCTCGTGGTGGGGAGCATCCTTGGGATTGGCGTAGTGAGAGTCGTTGGTGGCGAGGAGCTTGAGCCCCATCTTCTTAGCGAGCTGGAGCTGCTTGGGGATGAGGTTGCGCTCGAGGTCGATGGCCATGGAGTGATCCATGATCTCCACATAGACCCGGTCCTTACCGAAGACATCCACGAGCCGAGCTGCGTAGTCGTAGGCCTTTCGATCCTGGCCGAGATTGAAGCGAGTGCTGATCTCAGAGGAGGGGCAGCCGGTGCTCACGATGAGTCCCTCAGAATACTGAGCGAGCATCTCGAAGTCGATTCGAGGCTTCGAGTAGTAGCGATCCGGGTGGTAGGAGAAGGTCGAGAGCCTGAAGAGATTGTGGAGCCCCACATTGTTGTAGGCCCAGATGGTCATGTGGAGGTAGGAACCGTTGCTGGAGACATCGTTGCGCCCCGACTTCTTACCGTCGGGGCCGTAGAAGACTGGGCTCTGAACGAAGGCACCCTCCGGATTCTCAGGAGCCACATAGAACTCACACCCTGGAAGACCCTTGATGCCAGCTGCCTTGGTTCCCTTGAGGAAGTCATTGATTCCGAAGAGGTTTCCGTGGTCCGAAAGCCCCATGCCCCTCATGCCGATCTCGCTGGCTCGAGCGATGTACTCGGGAATCGTCGAGTAGCCATCGAGGATTGAGTTGTGACTGTGGGTGTGGAGGGAGGCGAACTCCGCCATGGCTGACGCTCCTAGCGCTCTAGTTCTGAAATCTGTTCGTTGATGACTATGCTACCGAAAGGCTCAGCCCTTGGTGCTCACCGGTGTTTCGGCCGAAGTCTCTACCTCTGGCTCAGAAGCAACTTCGTCCTGACCGTCGATCTGGGGATCATCGCTATCCTCCGGTGCGTACTCCGCAAGGTCTTCCTTACCGAGGCCGACCTTTGAGAGCGCGAGCTTCTGCTTCTCTGTGAGCTCAAGGCTGTAGTCGTCCATGAGCTTTTCAGCGTTGCTGATGAGCCGCTCTCCATAGCTATCCCGATCCTTCCGGCTCGGCGGCGCTGGCTGAACGCCCACGACTGCCTTGCGCTTGCTGTCGGGAAGAGAGACGCCGACGATCTTACCCTCTCCACCGTTCTTCCGGTTCACATCCACGAGGACCAGGGAAGGTGATGCACCCTTGGCCTTCCAGGAGGGTGAGGTGAGGAAGGAAAGGCGAAGGAGCCAGGGGTTGATGTCCTTGCCCCTGTAGCCGAGTTTCTGTGCCCGGCGACCGATGGCCCCGAAACCCTGATCGAGGGCCATGGGGTAGAGGATTAGCGCCCGCTCCCCGTAGATCAGGATGTGACTGTCGATGCCTCGTCTACCGGGGATCACTCGAAGGTTGAGCTCAAGCTTTTCAGCACCTCTGATGACAGCTTCGAGGAAGTCCTTGGAGAATCCGCTCTGGGGCATGAGCTTCGAGACGCGGGTTCGACCATTGAGGAGATAGGCCCCAGCAAAGCCGAGAAGCCCGACGAATGCTCCGAGGATCACCGAGATGTGGGGATCCGTGTTGATGACGAGGAGGAGTGCGGTGATTCCGAACTGCGCGATTGCCATGAGTCCGAGATAGGTCCAGCGGCCTCGGCCAGAGTAGAGCACATAGCTCAGGGCAAGGGCGAGGAGGTAGGTCGAGAGCTGGTAGATGGGCCAGGTCAATCCGAAAAGTGGCACTGTACTCACGAGGGAGCCCACGGATGTGGCTCCAGCGATGGTCAGAGCAAGTACGACCAGAGAGCCGATTGCCTTGAGCACTACTCGACCGTTGGCCGCAGTGAAGATGAAGAGGCTGATTCCCGCAGCAACTGCGAGGCCGATCCACCACTTGGATGGGTCGTTGACCACGGTGAACCCGAAGATCAGCACGAGTGCCACCATGGAGAGAGTGAACCAGGTTCCATGCTCCTTGATTGCTTCGAGGATCGGACTACCGGGCTGTCCCTTGACTGTTCTCACGCTCTCTCCTTAGTGGTGCTGCTAGAGCTATCCTATCATAGAGAAGGAGGCCGGTAGCACATTCGCTACCGGCCTCTCTCGATGAGCTCCTGGGGATCAGATGCTGAAGGCATCTGCGAAGGCGATGCGCCAGCGCAGGAAGCTGTGAACAGCCTTCTTGAGCCCCTCGTCTAGAGCGTAGGTCTCTGCCTCGCCATCCACTCCATCCACGGAGACAACCTCTTCCTCAGGAGTGAGGAGGAAGTTTCCGCCGAGGAGCTGGAAGGCGATCACACGATCAGTTCCCTCACCGATGAGGCTGAGCTCGCTGAAGTCGACATCGCCATCTACCTTCGTACCGTGCTCAAGGATGTGCTTCTCGAGTCCGGCGAAGAGTCCCGTTGCTGCTACCATGGTTGTGTTCCCTATCTGATCTTCGGTCTTGGGTGTTCCGCGCTACTGTAACAACGACGGAGGGCCAGGGAACCGAAGCTCCCTGACCCTCCTATCAGTTGATCCTAGGATCAGGCCGAAGCGGTCTCCTTGGCGCGAGCCTTGGCGAGGTTCCTGATGTTGGCCTCCTTGATGGCGGCCTGAGCTGCCTTCCGAGCCTTCACAGGAGTCTTCTGGTTGTTGATAGCGGCGAGGCGAACAGTGCCATCCTCGTCCTGAGCGAGCTTGGCGAGGACCTCTCGGTTGTTGGTGCGCAGAGCAACTGCCTTACGAACGCGAGCGGACTCGTCGTTGGACATGTCACGGAGGAGCTTCTGGCTGCTGAGGTTCTCAGCCACGGTCTTGCGGATGAGCTCGTTGCTGTCCTTGGAGAGAACGCGGCCGATGCTTGCTGCGAAGACGCGCTCGCTGCCCTCGCTGGCCTCCTTGATGAAGCGCTTCTTGAGGGGCTCGGAAAGGCCCATACCCTCGGTCTCGCCCCGACGGTAACCCTTGTAGACTTCCTTGTACTTCTTGTCGAGGAACTGCTCAGCACCCTGAACTGCCTCTTCCTTGGTGGTGTAGTGACCGTTGTCGCTACCTACGCTTTCACCGTTGGCGGTGAACTTGCAGTCCTTGATCGATGCCTTGCAGGCACCGACCTCTCCGGCATCGTTGATGTGGAACTTGCTTGCAGCCATTGCTCTGCCTCCTGTTTTGAAGATCTTGGATCGTAGAGGGTCTCTAACACCAAAATCTAGAGTTCCTCTGTGGTTCCTATCAAAATGGCAAGAAATAGCTAGAGCAAAGTATCCTTTAAGCGCGGAGGTTGCTCGACCAACGACGAAAGGGCCCCTAGCAACCGACATTTCTGTCAACTGTTAGAGGCCCTCTCAGGGGTGGAGATGAGGGGAGTCGAACCCCTGTCTTACACTCTCAGTCCAAGGAATCTACAAGCTTAGTCTCTGTGAAAGTACTGTCAGCGATGGCCTACAGAGACCCCGCCGGTTCACTGACAGTTTTGATCCTATGTGTCCTCTCCAGCTGGAATCATAGCTGAAGTCCGGGTATCGTAAGATGACATTCCTGAGGTTAACCGAGATACCGGCGGTTGGTTACAGGAATGGATTAGGCGTAAAGCGCGTAATCAGCCTTGTTGGCGTTTGCGTTTATAGCGTTGAGCCCGTTTTAGTTCTTTGACCCAAGAACGCTTGCATCGTATGTCGATCCAGTGCAATCGAAACCAGTGCATCCCCATGTGTAGTTGTGATCTTGCGATTCGGCGCCGAAGCGTCGATGGATCCACCATATCATACTCCTGCAGAGCATGTCAACAGCTGTGCCCAACTTCTTTCTAGGGAGTCAGAGTAACCGTAGCTGCGCCTCTCGAACCACAGAGAACTGCGGTCGACAGGTTGTGAACCCGCCGACCGCAGTCGCGTCTACTGGCAGCCTCAGCCCTTGTAGCCGTGCTTCTCCAGCACGGTCTTGAGGTCGGGAGCCACATAGTTCGGTCCCTTGAGGATCTTGTTGAGGGGGTAGCGGCCGGTGCCGTCCGAACGGATGGCGGAACCATCTTCGGCGAGCTTCGACAGGTTGCCCCTGTGAACCTCTGCGAGCCCGTCGACCACGGGCATGTTGGTCTCGATGGCGAGGCCGTTGGTGACAACATCGATGTCCAGTGCGGCATCGAACATCTCGACGAGATCACGCTTAGGATTTTCGAGGAGACCTTCATCGATGGCCGCCTTCCAGCCATCCTTGATCTTCTGACCCACAGCCTCGGAGTAGGTGGCGTCGAGGAGCTCAGATACCTCTTCGATGATGAGCGCGATCTTGAGCTGAAGTCGCTCATCGGAGATCACCTCGGGGGAGGCGGAGGGAACTCCAGTGTGGATTGGCTCTCCGAAGGCGGCGTAAAACTCTCGAACTGTTTCGTGGGGGGTGGTTGTAGCCATGGGGCTCCTCATGTATGATTGGAACTGTGCGAATCGCTGAACTACAGTACCAAAGCCTCGGAGCAGAAGGCTCCCAAGATAGCACTAGCGGGCGATCCGAAGACCGCCCGCTAGGCATCTCGCTACAGGGTTCTTAGACCTTGTAGGCACCCGCCGGAAGCAGGTTACCGAGTCGAGCAACAGCCCCACCGTGGGGAGCCGACCAGTTGAAGTCCTGCTGATTCTGAAGCACCGAGATGAACTCAGTGAGGTTCATGGCAGGAATACCACCGGGCCAGACCACATTGTCGAGGACACCCTCGCCCTTGTCTGTGGGCATGAAGACCACAACGGGAACGATGTTGGCATCTGGGAAGTGACGACGGACCGCGTTGGTCGCCATTTCCATGTTGCGGCTCATGGTCTTGACCTCGCCCACCTGCTTGCCGGTAGCACCGTCATCGCAGAGGAGCTTGTTGGCCGTGCTGTGGTAGCGCACATCGCCCGACTTGTAGTTCTTCAGGTCCACGAGGAAGATTGCGCTTCCGGTAGACAGGATGCAGTCGATGTCCGTGCCGTAGGGGCCGGGAACGAAGCGGTCCTGGTCGGGAACCGGAACGGACCAGATGGTGCTGAACCGAGCGAGCTGGTTCACCGAAGCCAGTGCGCGGGCGAAGTTCTCCTCGCCCTTGACGCCGAGCTTGATGTTGGTCTTGCTCATGCCCGTTGCGCCGTGGAGGCCAGCACCGGGGCGGCCCTGCATGAGCGGGTAGTGGGGAACAGGCTGCGTCTCGAGGTTCTTGGGCTCGAAGCCCGTCATCCGACCGGGGTTGGTAGCGCCCTGGACATACTCGAGCTGGCCCACATTGACGATGACTCCATTGTTGGGAGTCGGTCGCGAGGGACGAGGACCGCGGGTGCGGTTCGGCGTGCTGCGCTGAGGCCGCGGCGAGGTGGCGTTGTCATCGCCCCAGCTGTCTGCGGGGATGACGACCTTGCGGCCACCGAAGAGCCGGAAGATCGGCCAGGTGCGGAGCGTCTTGTTGAAGACGAATACGGAGATGGCGGAAGCGCCGATTGCGACCCAGGGGAGGATGTCATTGTGCCGTCCTGCGAAGAGGATGGTGCCGATGACAAGCATCCGCCAGGTGAGCATCCAGCTCATCTTGACGAAGTGAATCAGCTTGGTGAACATGTGTCTTCCTGCTTAGGTCGCGTCCCTCGGTCCCGGGGGACTTGTTGTGTGACACCAAACATATCATGAGACTCAAGACTGCACAACAAATAGACGATTCATCGATCGTCGTTGTTTGATCTTATCATCGCCCGGAGGCGTTTGCAACCCTTTCCACCGATAAAGTTGAGCCCAGTTTTCCGCGTAGCTACGCGCCTCCTGGGCCATGGAACCGGCTCAGTCGGTGTGCTTCTACGCCAGTAGGCCCCGGAAGAACTTAGATGAAGTCCCTCGGAGGCCTACGGCGTGTCGAAGTGCGCTACTTCGAGTTCCTATGCGCTCTAGCCCGTTTGAGGAGCCCAGGTAGCGATAAAATCGAGGATCTGCTGCCACTGAGATCGCTTCAGTCCCTCTTCGGGCTCAGTGTAGAAGATCAGGCTGGCGGGCTCATTGAGCCCATTGGCCTTCAGCCAGCTGCTCACGACCTGCTGAATCGTTCCTCGATAGCTGTCGGCTGTCACCACATCATCCGCCCAGGTGAAAGGGGGAATGGATCCGTGGGAGAGGTAGACCTTCTTGAGGAAGCGAAAGAGCGCCTGATGCTTAGCTCCTGTTTCGGATTCGGAAAGCTTTTGAGGAACCTCGAGGTAGGGAAAGTGAGTTCCCATTAGCCCGTTGAGATAGCGGGTGTTCTCCTGCCACATGCTCAGGAAGACGATGTCCGCCTCTCCTGAATCCTCGATTCGGCGAAGTTCGGAGCGGAGCTCTTCGCTCACCCAGAGCTTTGTCTGCCACTCCTGATGGATTCGAAGACCCTCGTGGACATCATCGGGCACATCATCGAAGAGGTCAGCATCGAGCTTCCAGCGCCGGATCTCCCAGTTGTCCATGTTCTTGTAGTGCTCGCAGACACCTGACTGCCAGTAGTAGCCGAACTCATGGCCACAGTCGGGCCCGATGTAGACCTCCTCGAAGGGGATCCGGTTGAGCACTCCATCGATGTCGAAGAAGAGGATCGGCTTGGAACCGAAGGCTTGCGGATCTGCCACTCCAGCGTCGATGGGCTCGATTCCGAGGATGGTCATGGGAAAGTGCTTTCCTGTGGTTCGATCTGGCAGTTGAGCTGAGAGTTCATCAGGCTGTCCCGTGATCCATGGCACGAAGTCGCCGGCTGATGCCGAAGTAGCGACCGAGCTGAAGGACGATGGCCACGCAGATCGGTGCGAGGACGAGGAAGAGGAGCTCGATGCCGCTGATCCGGTAGCTGCTGAAGTGGAGCATCAGTGCGATGGCACCGGCGAAGAGTGACACTAGTCCAACCACGATCTGCGAGAAGGACTTGTACTCAGCTGCCAGGTCGAGGAGGTTCTCCAGGGACAGCTGTGGGCTCTTGTGGCGGGCCATGATCTCGTTTCCTACTAGATGGCTTCAGAGTCGGTCCTAGATGGACCGCTATCAGTCCATTGTATGCTCCCAACGGGAGTAGCGCAACTCATCTGGATCTCGAGTCGGATCATCGATGATGTAGTTCTGGCTACGCTCTGCATCTTGGCGCACATCGCCACTGATGCCTAGAGCCTCATAGGCATCATCGACAGCTGCAGACTTTCTGAGAGCCTCTAGCCTTTCGGCGTAGGGCGACTCACCTACTAGTCTACTGAGCAGCTCCTCGATCTCTTCCAGGTACTCAGGATGGAAGCGCACTTCGCCCCTAGATGCCGCGTTGGATCGCTCGATGAACTCATAGAGCTCTTCCTCTTCGCCCTCTTCAAGGTAGGAAGGAAGCACTGGCTTAAGCTCGAAGGGCTCGTCTGTGTAGGTTTCTCCCACACCCG
>Ga0308169_10000511_pt1 | contig 56758 bp, 40 predicted proteins | sample PhyBR1_2_FD_202139 | JGI IMG/M metagenome (GOLD analysis project Ga0308169, IMG submission 202139) | Phyllosphere microbial communities from UC Gill Tract Community Farm, Albany, California, United States - DLSLSB.R1 | ecosystem: Host-associated > Plants > Phyllosphere > Unclassified | place... | reverse complement strand
TAAATATCTCTACATATTTATAGATAACTCTTCTAAGGCAAACTTCTAATTTTTCAAAATTACTTTTAACTCTTTCATCTGATTTGAGAAAGACATCTGAATTAATATTTCGAAGTTGCTCTTTGCTGCAGAATTCTTTAACAAATACAGAGTCTTCTGATTTAAAGTTAATGCTATAGAGTTTGCAATCAAAAACATATTCTGCAGAAAGAAAAGTATTTGACGATGTATGGTCAAATTCGGCATTAAAGCCAGATAAGTCTTCTTCTAAATAGGTTGCATGAGTGTCTTGGTCTCTTTTTCTACATTTCACTGGAGGTTGACTCTTTATATTTTCATGAATAACTTCTGGACTATGCTTTCTTTTTTCTGTCTTAAATTCTGGGATCTTGAATTTCTGTTCAGCAGTTTGATTATCATTATCCAAATCGACAGATGGGTTTACAACACTATCAATATTTGTAACAGGAATCTCAGAAATCGGCAAAGCGACGAGCTCGGTTTGAGAAGAATCAATGCTAATTACTGCAATAGGCAAAATACTGATAAAGTATATTCTGAGCAAAATTTTAGCCAAAAACATCATTCGGGGATAAAAATAGTCTTTGAAAATATAAAAGTGTTTAAAGATTTAGAAGATGCTGTAGAAATTCTATTCTAAAAGAACAGTTTTGTTCTATATCGCCAAATTAGGCTAGTAAAGATGTCTACGCAATTTTTTCATACGTAATTTTCTTCTCAACAATTTTAATGTTAGTAAAATATAATATCTTTAAATAAGTATCCATTAATCATGACTTCGTTTAACTATGTTTAAATTTTTTTGTAAAAATAACAAAATGAGACAGATCAATAGTCCCTATAATGCTCATTCAATAAACATGAAACAAGAATTGACCAGCTATGCTTTATTCTTTTTAAATTTGACAGGCTTTCTAATTTAAAATATTTTAAATTACAATAGAAATTGTGTTGTAAAATGCCCAGTAGAAAAAGTAAATCTGTGTTATTACTAAATTTTTACAATGAGAAAAGGTTGTTTTGTTTTTAAGTCAGTTGAATGATTAAGCACTTCTAGTTTATAACTTGAAAACTTAAATTTTTCTGTTAAGTTAGAAACTTTTAAACAAGTTAAAATGTTAAATTAGAAATTTCTGGGATCAGTTTTTATCAGTTCTTACGCTTTGCTTTTAAAACTAAATACTTAATTTTATGCTTAAAAGAAAATCAATAATCAATCAAAATTCTCTTCTATTTTAATTATCTCAAAAATCTGAACAGATTCCAGAATATTCTTAAATTTGCACAAATGACGATGGCTAATTTAAAACAACCATTTTGAAGCAGAAGCTGTGAAGTGCTATGTTCTCATATGTCTTCTGTGGCTAATTTCTTAATTATATTCATGAATTTTTGTGTTTTTAATTTTAAATAAAACAAACCCTATGAACGATCGAAAAATTGAAACCAAAAAATGGATTTGGGTACCATGTGCAAAAGAGTTGTTTAAGCCGGCTTACATCCTTGAAGAAACAGACAAGCACGTCATAGCACAGTCAAACATCAAGGAGACTTTTAAGCATTTGGAAATTTACAAAATGAATCCACAGAAGTTTGAGAAGGTGGATGATCTCGCATTTTTGTCTCATTTGAATGAGCCTAGTGTTCTTTATAATCTTAAAAAGAGATACGACGACTCTCTGATATACACTTACTCAGGACTCTTCCTGATTGCCTTGAATCCTTACAAGACTATCTTTATCAATGCAGGCGACGAGCACAATGGAAAGTCAAGGAATACAATTTATGCAGATTGCGTCAAGCAAGAAATTATGAATGGGAAAAAGAAGGAAGACATGCCACACATATTTTCTATAGCCAATGAGGCTTACAGAAATATGCTTTCCAATGGAGAAAACCAGTCAATTCTCATCACTGGGGAGAGTGGAGCCGGGAAGACTGAGAATACCAAAAGAGTCATCGAATTTTTGGCCTTCAACAACGACACATCAATTGACAGGCTTCTTCTCAGTGCAAATCCGATTTTGGAGGCATTTGGAAATGCTAAAACAATCAAGAATGACAACAGCTCTCGTTTTGGGAAGTTTATTCAGCTGAAATTCAAGGGAGGAATCATCTGCGGTGCCAGAATCGAGAAATATCTTCTTGAGAAGTCCAGAGTTGTTTTTCAGAACACAAACGAGCGATCCTACCACATATTTTATTATCTGATCAGAGGAGCTGACTCATCGCTCAGAGAAAGTCTTTCTATTTCTGACAATCCAGCTGATTATGCATGCATAAGAAATTCCTGCTATAGCATAAAGGATGTGGACGACAGGGCTGAGTTTATGAGATTAAACGAATGTTTTGACAAGCTTGGAATCACAGATACGTTGAAATATTACAAGATAATATCGGCCATACTGCATTTGGGCAATGTAGAATTTGATACAGTTCCTGTGACTGAAAATCATCAAGGTTTTAATGACGCAGGTAATTTAGAGAAAATCAGGATCAAGAACACTAAAGAGATCGAAATAGCATGCAACCTCCTAGGCATTCCTATGAATGAATTCATCAAGCAGATTCTCCATCCAAGCATAAAGGCTGGAAATGAAATTGTGACCCATTACAGGACCTGCGACGAGTCTATGAAGATTGTGCAAGGGCTAATGAAACTGCTGTATGTATCTATTTTTGACATTCTTATATTCGATATAAATTCTATTCTGGACAAGTCGTCTAGCGACTCTTTTATTGGAGTGCTAGACATTGCCGGATTTGAAATATTTGAGAAAAACTCCTTTGAACAGCTATGCATAAATTACACCAATGAGAAGCTACAGCAGTTTTTCAACCATCACATGTTTATTCTTGAGCAGGAAATATACAAAAATGAGTGCATAGATTGGGACTTTATTGACTTTGGATTGGATCTTGAGCCAACTATTTCAACAATAGAAAGCAACAATCCGATTGGAATTCTGTCCTACTTGGATGAAGAATGTGTTATGCCATGTGCATCTGATGCAACTTTGTTAAATAAGATAAATCAGGTAAAAGGAATCGAGAAGAATCCATTCAATTCCTCTTTCAAGCTCAAGCACTATGCTGGATATGTAGAATATGAGGTTTTTGGATGGTTAGAGAAGAATAAGGACATCCACAGCGAGACGTTGCATTCTTTGATTGGGATGAGTCTAATAGATAATTTCAAGGGGTCTATCGTGTATAATAATATGAGCAACGAAGGCTTGAAGAAAGGGATCTTTAGGACTGTGAGCCAGTCGCACAGGGAAAACTTAAAAAGGCTTATGGATTTGCTGAGCAGAACACAGCCCCATTTTGTAAGATGCATTTTGCCGAACCTCAGTAAAAACAGTAACGACTTTAATAAGCAGCTTGTCCTGAACCAGCTCAGATGCAATGGTGTATTGGAAGGAATAAGAATATCAAGATTGGGATATCCTAGCAGAATGGGATTTGAAGAGTTCAATAAAAGATATTCCATCTTCTTAGAGGACGAAGACAAAGTGAGCGAGTTGTGCCAAGATTTATCAGAAGATCTAATTCCCAGAAATCTCACAATCAAGATTCTTGCGATCATAAATGCTGTGCATAGGAATGAAACAAATAATGACTGCAAGGTGGGTAAAACTCTTATTTTCTTCAAACAAGGTGTTTTGGCCGACTTTGAAGAACTGAGAGATAAAAAAATCACTTTGTATGCCATCTCTATTCAAACTCTGTTCAGAAGAAGGATAGCTTTGAGGAAGTTTAATTTAGAAAGCGAAAGAAATAGTGCGATCTCGTTGATTTTAGCGAATTCTCAAAGGTCTATTTCATTTTTGCGATGGAAGTGGTGGAATCTATTTTTGAAAATAAAGCCGTTGTTAGAAGTAAAGAAAAACGAATCACAAATCAAGGAAAAGGATGATAAGATTAATGAATACATTTCTGTGATAGAAAAGCACAAGAATGAAAAAGTAGGATATGAGAAGCAGATTTCAGATATTAGCACCTTGCTCCAAGATCTTGAGAGGAACAATGAGACTCTCAAACTCAATATTTCTGAGAAGAATGATCTGCTTAGTTCGTTGAGAAATGCAAATTTAAGTTCTAAAAAGCATATGCAGAGCATGCTTGAGAATGCTGCCTCAAAAGAAAAGAGCTTGTGTGTCGAGATGAGCTTACTAAGCGACAACCTTTCCAATGATTTGTGTAGGATTTGCAAATTTGAGAAAGATTTGATTAACAAAACAAAGACAATGGAAGCGGAAATATCATCGTTGAAAACTCATTTGGAAGAAAAATCTAGGTCTGCTCAACTGCTGTATAATCAGATAGATGAGCTTCATGAAATTCAAAGACGTAAAGAAGATGAATACATTGAAAGGATAAGCAAAACTGATTTGAATTTGAACACTTTGCTGAAGGAAAAAGAGCAAGAGCTTGCAAAGGTTAAGGAAATGTGCAACTCTCTGCAAAAAGGAAATGCGGATCTGAAGGAGATTGAAAAGTCACTTCAGTCTCTAAAGAACAAGCATGATATTGTGGTCTCTGAATTTCAAATGCATGTTAATGAGAGCAACGAGAAAATTTTCAAGCTAGAGCAAGAGAATAAAAGCGAAATTAATGAAAAAAACAAGTCTTATGATTTACTGAAGAGTGATTTTGCAGTCTTGAAAGAATCTTATGAAACCAAGGATCAAGACTCCAAGAGGATCGCTTCTAAGCTGTCAAGTGTAGAGAACTACAATAAAAAGCTGAAAGAAGATCTTGAAAATGCACAATTTGTTAACGAAAGCTTGCAGAATGATGTTAGAAAGAAAAGCAATGTCGAAAGTGAGCTGAACAAGCTGATTTTAACACTCAAACAGGACATTGAATATCAGAAGAGTAAAAATGCCTCTTTGGAAAATAATAATGCGATGCTCAAAACAGCCAACGATGATCTCAGATCTGAACTTAATTCGCATGTTTATAGCTCTGCTGAGTCTGTCTCTAATCCTGCCGCGTCTTTAGGATCATTGTCAAGTTCTTCTCTAGCGACTGCCTCTGCATTAAATAAAGAAGAGATAAAGAACTTGAAGGCCAAATTGCATGACTACAAAGAGAAGCTTTCTAACGAGGAAAGTCTTAACAAAATTCTTATGAAAGACAAGGAAGAGTTGTATAATGAGAATCTAAGGCTGATGCAGAGTCGTTTGGAAGACCTTTTTAAGGGCGAGACAGAATTTAATCAGATCAAAAAAGGACTACAGGGAGAGATTCTGCGATTGGAAAGGGAAAATGAGGCACTGAGCAAGGAGATTAACGAGATGAAGACATCTAATAGCTCAGACTCGAATCTAGAAGATTTTGCATTTGAAAGAATTAATAAGTTGTTTGAGAATGAGAAGGCTGTTCGAAAGCAGCTTGATTTGAACTTAATTGAGCTTGAGAATAAAAATGCTAGGAATGAGAACACAATTAGGGAGCTCACACAGAAGATCAAAGATCAAGAAGAACTTGAATCCAATCTTAGCAAAGTCAGTGCGAACAATAGTCTCAAAGAGCTAGAAATCAAGAAGATAAAGGAAGACTTGGAGTATTTGTCTAACTTTATCAGCCAGGCAGAGGACACATTCCAGAAAGACTATTTTAGTCTTGTCAAGTCAAAAGACAAAATAATTGCCGAAAAGGCCGCAGAAGTCGCTTCTTTGCTGGACAAAAACAAGGACTTGGAGCTATCTATTAGTAAACTGAAGGATTTTGAAGACCAAAATGCAATTATTAAGAATGAGATTGACAGTATATTGAAAACTAACAGTTTGATGAAAAACGAGCTAGATTCTATGGCTGTCACCAACGGCGCGAATATGCTGCTTATAGGAGAATTAAGAGATCATATTAGCAAGTTAGAGACAATGTACAATCAAAGAGAAGACGAGGTTTCGAAAGAATATTTGAGAGTTAACAAGAAGATCGAAGAGTTAGACAAAATTAAAACTGAACTGAGCAAAAAAAGTGAAGTTCTTAGCAGTTTGATTGATAGCTCATTCAAGGATGACAAATTCAATATCAGATGTATCAGTTCACTGGAAGATTTGGTAAATAAAAGATATTCAAAGAAGATGGATGAGATGAACAAGGAAATTACAGAACTAAGACACTGCTTAGATTTGAAGGAAGTTGAGTGCATCAAAATGAAGGATCTTTTGGAGAGTATAACTATTGCCAAAGAGATGTCTGAGAATAATGGTGATGCTTCTGGAGACGGCGGTTGTTTGAAATATGAGATTGTTGAGAAGCACAATTTAGTTAGTTCTTTTGTGGTTGATAAGGAGTCTTTCAAGGCCAGTCAAAGGAAATCATTGATAAGCTGCAACTGCAAATTTATGGAGAAGCTTAAAATTGTAGAGGTTCCTAAGGAAAACAAAGACGATGTGATAAAGTTGGAGAATGAATTAAATTTGCTGAACTTAAAGCTGTCTCAGTCTGAAAGGGCGTTGCGAGAACAGGTAGAATTGACTGAAGCCATGAAAGGTTTTATGAGTATTTCTAAAAGAAGAAAATAAACTGCATTTCTTTTTGTGTCTGTGATTGTAAAAAGATTGAACTGTTGATTTTCTAATAGATCTTACTATTTTATTGTTAAATAGTATAAAAAGTGCCTCGTTTAAGTAGGATAGGTTTCTTTGCTGGCATAATGTACAGTTTACTTACAACTATGTTTCATGCTATTTTTACAGTCTAATTTTTAGGATCTTATTTGTTTTATCAGATTTAATAAATTTGTTAATGTTTAAATATTTCTTAAGCTTCACAGCTTACTGATGCTAGCTTATTTGACAAATGGCATTTCATGGCTTAACACTTTGACTAGTGTGTATCTTAAATAGAACAGAACCTTTTATAATACTTATTTACTAGTCATATCAAAATAAGAAATAAACTTGTAGATCCGATTTCATGTTCATTTTGAAAAAATAGAAAGTCAGTCCCTTGTTAGAAGTATGCAATTTAAATTGCTAAATAAACATTTAGTGGCAGTTTTACTTGAAAGTGTCATTTATTGAGTACCGATTAAATAAGCATAAGTTGATGTAAATCATTAATTTTTAGTCTTTTTTAAGAAAATTAAGACAAAAATACTACTACCAGTGTGCCCATGTCTAACTATTTTAATTTGATAATCTGTAAAACGGGAAGCTTTTTTATGGATTTTGTCTACAATATTACATCATGCAACTGTGACGGTCCTAGGGACTGGTTATGCTATAAACTATTAGACTATCCACTCTGTTTCTACGGGATCGTAGCCATAATTATGATGTACCTGACTAGATACAGGATGCTATGTAAAGTCTTGCATGTGCTTGTTATTCCATTTGCAGCTTCACTGATCCTCAAGGCATGCTGGTTGTCTTTCATGCTTAAAATGAATCCTTTTGACCTGATCAAAAGGATTTTCGCTCGTCACATTTATGCTTTGAACAGCACCATATTTATTTTGTATTTTATCACTGTCCTTTGCATTATTTTTGGATTCCTTTTGTCAGAACCTTGTTTGTCATTTTCTATATCTTATAAAATTTACGACAAAATAACACCCAAAAGTTCTTTTATCCATAAATTAGCCCCGCTTCCCTCATGCCGTGTAAATAACAAGACTTCGTTCCTCAGCCATTTAGCTGAGGTTTTCTTTGGCCTCAAGTTATTATATTTGTCAGGCTTGCTGATTCAACTTTCAATATGCTTTTTGATATTTTAAATAAAATTTTGATCAAAAAGCATTTTTACTGATAAATAATTCAATACTTAGGATTTTATGTGCTCAGGAGCCTTGTGATTAAAAAGCTACTATCCAAACTTATGTTTTATAAGAATGAAAATGTCATATTTCACATCCTTTTAACTTATTCTTGCCTATCTTGTTTCATTTTTATTTTAAATTAATCTTATACAAGTTCTGTGAACTTCATTAGTCTTTTGATTCATAAAACATTTTCAACACTTTATTATTTTTTTTTGTTTTTTCTTAACAAAATTTTACCTTTTTCTCAATAAAATTTTGAGGTAAATTACAATTTAGGTGTTATTGTTGTTAAAGATTCTACAAATTTTCAATAAAAAGATGGTAAAAAAATAAAATGTATAAGTTTAATTTAGAATAGGCTGGTGATTAACAGAAGAAACTTTGTAGTTATTCTGTGCAGGACCAGCAAATACAGATTTCCAGATATATTTTAAAATAATTATCAATAAAGTGAGCAATACTAATAAAACAAAGCCACACGACACTTGGCCTGCAATATTTAGGATGTAGTTGCCTTTGTATAGTGAATCAAGTCCAAAAAGTTGCTTCAATTTAGCATCTTTCTCAATATTGACTAAAAATATTAAGATGTCTACAATTATGAAGCACATTCCTTTGAAGACAGATGCTAGAAAATTTTCGATACTAATTCTAAAAGACGTGTATAGGAAGAACAATGTTGCCAAAAGGAGCACAGAAACTAGTAAAAAGTCTATTATTTTTAGAACGGATGTTGCGTCTTTCCTAGAATTGATAAAGTTGGGATCCCGAAATTGCAGCAAAAGTATAAAAAGTCTCAAAAAAGTGCCAATAGCCAGTGAAGGCGATAATTCTACAAGTGCCTTATGAAGTGAGCGTCTCTTATTGAGTATTGTTAAAAAAAAGATGCAGCCAGTCAGAACATATAAAATAAAAGAAATGTGGTTCAATTCAAATAAATTGTATCCTCTTCCGCAAATTTCGGGAATATTGTGGCAAATATACTCGTACAAGCCTATTGTAGTGCTTGGTGGACTGTTAAGCATTTGAGGATAAAATTTTTATTCTTTAATTAAGAATCAACTTTTAATAAAGCATGTTGCAATCTAATTTAAGTTTATTGATAGTATAGAAAGAGGTGTTCTGGTCTTAATTAGAAATAAATCTAATTTTTTTGTTCAATTTATGACTTCTTATAAAAAATACAATTTTTGAACTTTTAATTAAAATGATTTAGGAAATGGCATGGACAAGCAAAAGCTTTACTTTGAGTACCTCTCAAAGAACAAACAAAAACATAACTGGAAAGTTATAAACTGTGAATATCTGTCTAATGTCATTTGCTTTTTCTAACATTTTAAAAAACTTACTTTTTCTCTATCATTCAATAAATTTGTTAGGCAAGACAGGTATTTTGTAAAAGTTGTCTAATAAAAATAAGAGAGTCTATGAAATTGAATCAAAAAGTCCATCAGATCAAAAATAAAACTAAAAAATGCAAATTTTTCCTGTTTATTTTTTGTCAACTTGAATCTGATCTCTCCACCCTTTATACACCTGTTCCAGGTTGTCTTCCGCCCATCTTACAGATGTAAAAACATCTATGTTTCTTTTATTCTTCTCATGCCTTTCGCTTCTTTCTACTGGGTCCAGTCTTAATGCTTCCTCAATTTTCTCTGCCACTTCTTCAGTATTGTTTGGGTTGAAACTTATGCTTCCTTGCAGTGTGCTCAGTGCACCAGCAAACTTGCTCAGTATAACCACCCCTTTGTTTAGGTTCTGGCAGGCTACGTATTCAAGCGCAACAAGGTTCATTCCATCCATAACCGACGTAATCAGAATACATTCACTAATGGCATACAATGCGCACAGCTCCTTGAAATTAACACTGTTAAATAGAAAATGTATGGGTGTGGAAGCAATGCTTCCAATAGAACCATTGGTCCCTGAAACTATTTCATTTGTTGTTTCTACATAAGCAGAATACTCTACAACATCCAGCCTACTTGGTATTGCAATTTGAAGTAGCACAACCTGAGAGCTCAAAGTTGGATTACGCTCAAGGAACCTCTTAAATCCCATCATTTTCTGTGGCATCCCTTTAATGTAATCTGTCCTGTCTACGCCCAGTATTATTTTTTTATCTTTGAACCTTGTTCTATACATTTCCATTATCTTCTTTGTCTCTTCCTCTTTTAGGCAGTTTCTGAACATCTCTGGATCTATCCCAATCGGAATAGCCTTGATCTTGGCTTCTGTTTTTATTCCCGCCTCTTTCAAGGCTTCGGAGAAGTTTATGGCATAGTCGGGAAGATGGAAAGATATCACATCACTGCCACATATTCCTTTTAGAAGGTCGTCCTTGCAGACAAGAGGTTTCAAATTTGATGGCTCCGTAAATGCCGTATGAAGGAAATACATGATCTTGAGACTACAGTTGACCTCTCTCAGCATCCTCGGAACCAGCATCAGGTGATAGTCGTGCACCCAGATTATGTCATCGTTTTCTGCAATTTCAAGAATCTTGTCTGTGAAAATTTTGTTGTATTCCTGATATGCTTTGTATTCAGGATACTTAAAGGCTACATCGTCAGGAAAGGAGTGGATTATCGGCCATAGAATAGCATTGCAAAATCCATTGTAACATCTGTCATTCAGCTCTGGGTTGATAAAAACAGGGACAGACCTGAACTTATCCCAGCAGTCTTTTGATATCTGATTTTTGTCACTTTCGCTTAGACCCTTGCCACTGATGTTTCCCAGCCAGATGAAGTTCACATGTTTGGATAGGCTTTCTATGCCTGTTACTAGGCCTCCCGATGTCTTCTTGTATTTGAAATCTGTCCCGTCCTTGGTTACAGTAATCGGCAGCCTGTTGCTGACTACTATCAGTTTCATGACCCTTTTTGCATAAAAACAAATTTATATTTTTTTCGACCAATGAGAATGTTAAACCAATCAATATTTTAATATAATCCAAGTCAAAGATATTAGCTTATTTTGTGATTTATTGAAACTTAGCTTATTCTTATTAGGGGTTTTATGATTAAAGTTGGATGATTTAATTTGTTAGAGTAGATTTGTTATGATTAAGTTTGTTTAGATGATATAAGTATTACACAACTAAAATTAAATTAGATCAGATGCTTGTTTTACATCTTTCTGTTTTTGAAGATTAAAACTTTCAGGCCACTCTGACAAAAAATTTCAAAAATAATTCATTTTTGTAAATTTGACAAGACAAGTTACGAATAAGTTTATAATAAGCTTATATTTGCAATAAAAATACTAACTTCTTATATATAAAGCAAAATTCTGTCAAAACTAAGCTTATTATAAGCTTATTTGTAACTTGTCTTGCCAAATTTATAAAAATGAATTATTTTACCCATGATTACTGAGCTTGGAAGCGCAATCAGCTCTTCACTCCAGAACTTGTTTAACAAGCCTGTGACTGACGAGACAATAGAAAATTCGCTAAAGGAAATATGCAACACCCTCATTCGTTCCAATGTAAATCCGAAACTGGTCCTGAGTCTTCGACAGCAGATAAATGAAAGAATTTCTAAAGAGAAGCTAGAGTCCAATGCAAACAGGGCAAAGGCTGTTCACAATGCCTTCTTCGAATCCTTGGTTGCCTTCTTAGACACTGAGGACAAACCATATGTTTTGAAAAAAGGACAGGCGAATGTGGTTGTGTTTGTTGGCCTTCAAGGCTGTGGTAAAACCACATCGATTTGCAAATATGCCAATTTTTACAAAAAGCGGGGCTTCAAGGTTGGGATTGTCTGTGCTGATACTTTCAGGGCGGGTGCCTTTGACCAGGTGAAGCAGAATGCTGTAAAAATAAATGTGCCATATTTTGGCTCTAACGATCCTGACCCTGTTAAAGTGGCTAGAGAAGGAGTGTCAAAGTTCAAAAAGAACGACTTTGAGCTGATATTGGTCGACACAAGTGGTAGACATACGCAGGAAGATGCGCTTTTTGCAGAGATGAAGGATCTTATTGGTGCCATTAGACCAGATAACATTGTGTTTGTGATGGACGCGGGAATAGGTCAATCTGCAGAGGATCAGGCGCTTGGCTTTAAAAAGGCTGTCAAGGTTGGAGGGATAATTCTGACCAAGGTTGATGGTGCCTCCAAAGCTGGGGGAGCCTTAAGCTCTGTTTCTGCCACCAATTGTCCCATAGAATTTATTGGGACAGGCGAGGGAATGGACGATTTTGAAAGCTTTGAAGCCAAGAGATTTGTCTCAAAAATGCTAGGAATGGGAGATGTCGAAGGGCTGATCGAGAAGATATCCTCGATTGGGATTGATGAGGGTGATGTTATAAATAAGCTAACGTCAGGCTCATTTAGGCTGATCGATTTTAAGACTATCTTCTCGCAAATACTGTCATTGGGGCCTGTGTCCAAGCTATTTGAGATGATTCCAGGAATGAGCAGCATTCCGATACCTGACGAAACAAAATTTGCACAAATTTTGTATGTTTTCGACTCGATGAATCGTCATGAGTTGGAGTCCAACGGAGACATTCTTTTGAAGCAGCCGTCCAGGATCGAACGGATTTCTAGGGGCAGTGGAACTACCAGGGAGTTCGTTATGGAGACCATATCAAACTATAAGCAGCTATCGTCTGTGATGAGAAAGATGATGAAAAATCCAATGATGGCCCAGATGTTAAGCGGATCTATGAGCTCGCAGGATAAAAAGAAAATGATCAGCAATGCCAAGGGCAAAGTTCCACCTGCTCTGATAGATTACATGGAACAGCTTAACTAGTGTGACAAAAATAAAACATTCTTATTTTTATTTATTGTTTTTATCTGTTATTTTTATCTTTTGTTTTTCTGTCGTTTTTATCTATTTTTTTATCTATTGTAGAGTTTGAGGTTAACATGGGTATTTATTTATATAAACACGTATATTCAACTTCTATTGTTTTATCTATTCTTAACAGAAAAGCCAAAAGTAGCTGTTATTTATTGAAATTTTCATGATTTTTGTTTAAACCTGAAACTCACGTTTTAGATGTAGCATATCAACATCAATGAAACAGCTTTCTTTAATAGACTCTTCTTTAATATACTTATATCGATTCGAAAAATTTACTGTAGCAAATAAAAACATAATTGTTTTGCAAAGTTTATTGATTTTTAAAATTTGACAAAAATTTTTATCAAACTATTTTAGATGAAACAAATTCTATCACAGTCATCTGCTATTTTAGCAGAACAATGCATAAACTAAGACAAACGCTATTCACTTGCGTGATAAAATAAATTCTTTATTAAAATTTGGGTTCTAAGGCTTGGTACTTGGCTTTACCGCGTCTTCCGTTAGTTTTACTTGATTCCTCTTTCAGGTCTTGAATGAACTTGACAAGCATTCTATAAAATGCCTGTATGCAAAAAATTAAAAGATAGAACAAGCAGTATGCAATGAAAACACCAGCAAGAAAAGCAATTATTGAAGAGCCACTAGAAGACAGCTTTTCTAAAAAGGGAAATAAGAATGGCAGAGAAATGTTGTAAAAGGGTTTTGAGATCATAGCATCAACGCTTAAAAATGCAAAGCCAATGATAAAGTCCTCAAGAACAACGTCTTTTAAACAAGCAAGAATAAAACAGGACAAGAATAAGAATGCAAATACAACAGAAATAGCCTGTTCTGAATTAGAACCGCCAGACAAGAATCGACCAAGTTCAGCAAATAAGGAAGAAATGTCCCATTTGATGACAAACATCATTCGCTTGACAAGAAGAGTGAATGCCAAGGGAGCTGCTGCAGTGAGTAGGATATTCCTGAATTTTTCAGAATTACGGTACTTTACTATGGCTATCAAGAAAATGACACTAATAAGAAAAGTCAATAACACAACATTTGTGTCGAATAGATAGTATTCAACTATTTTTTGAGGCTCTTTGCCACGCAAACGATAAAGTCCAATGTATTGCAGCCAAGAACCAATATATGAGAAAGTTCCGCCTATAAAATAACTAAAAAAGGAACATCCAGCATAATATATTCCTGGCGCTACAATCATGTAAAATAAGCTAAGACCAGTTATAATCACCAATCCATCTTTACAATATCCAAGAAAATCAGTAACAATCCAATTATAAACTCCACCGGGATTAGTAACCAAAAAGGCAAAAGCTGGCCTGATATAAGTCCACGTATAGGCACAAGCGTTTTGAAAACCTACGACAGCATTCATTTTCTGGGCTATATTTTATTTTTTTTTATTAAATTTGATTATTAAAAATTTTAATTATGGTTGGCAGCTTAAAGTCCAAGACTGCTTAAACTATTACTTTGCTGCTTTTATTTTGGTTGCTTAGAAAAAGAACAACATTTAAATTCCTTCTGGAATTGTCTGTGTCTTTCTAAAATTCTATTCTATTTTTTATAAACGACATTTTGTAACTTATTAGTTCAAAATATAATTTTAATAAATAAAAAGGAGAATAAAAAAACCAATCATGCAAAAAGCAGAGTTTTTCACCTGTCAAACTTAGATTGAGTTTGTTACTCTTTTTATGCAGAATATTGCTTAGTTTAGAATAATTAATGTTTCCTGTCTTTGAGTTCTGATTTGTAATGTGTTTTAAGATCTCATAGACCAATCTTATTTCTATATTCTAGGGATTTGTGCGAATAATTTAGCTGTGGCACATAAAAACTCAATGCATTACTCTTTATTCAGGTAATAAGCATAATTAATCTTCTTAGCATTTGTTGTCAGTAGAAATTAAATTGGCAGAGGAATTAAAATTGCATTGATTGAGCCTCTGGCTATGTTTTATAAGCTTATTTTAAATAAGCCAGTTTCTTGTCCTATTAATAAATGAGAGAGACCAAGAAAATATCATTCATCAAAGAACTGAGGCAGATGATGTATGGCTTTGGTGATGTTGACACACCGAGGGTCGACACTGCAGAAGTGCTGCACAACTATCTAATGGAGTATCTGAACATACTTCTTACAAAAACACATGCTATGGCTAAAATTAAAGGAAAGACAAAGACAGAGGATCTTATGTACTTTCTCAAGAGAGACAGAATGAAGTACTCCCGTGCAAGATCGCTTATGGTGACAAATGAGGAACTTAAGACTGCAAGAAAAGCCTTTGAACCTAAGGAATACGAAAAGGATTGATTTGAGATGAAACACAAACAGCTTATTAATAAAATGATCGAGATTGCTTGTAAATTTATGCTTTTTTTTTAAATTTGTTTTATTTGTGCTTAAATGCTGAGTTTAGGACTTGAGTCTGCTGAGAATATTAAATTAATTGTTAGTTGGCACACAGAGAATGATCTGCTTTAATTTTATTATTTCTTCCATCCCATGGATTTCAACAGAACCCAATTGACAGATTTATTCACTGGGCTGAGGCATGAGAAGGCAAAATACATCAATATTCTGCACAAGATAAAGACTCTCATAGCTTTGTGCAATGACCACAAGCTTATTCTGAACCAGAATGAGAAAATAATGCTTACATCTTCTCCTAGAATAATTTTTGAAAGCATAAATTTTACGCATCCCATTCTCAAAATACTCTTGGAATTCTTAGAAAAGACTGAAAGACAAATAAATGGAGACAGGTTCTTTATAAATGCATTAGTGTGTCTTATTGATCAGATAAGCATTCTTCTTGACAATGGTGTAAAGTCAAAAGTGATAAGTGACCTTCTGAAGGACATTTCTAATATAAAGTGCGATGAGATCAGCAATAAAAAGGAGAGAGAACTGGTTGGTGGCATTGAAAACATGAAGGTCAGTGAGGATGCATTCACATTGTCTGATAATATTAAGGAGATTATAAAGGGGGTCATAGGCGATGATCACGTAAGCGATCTCCTTGTGGAGAGCATAGAGGCTACAAGAAGTTTTAGCGTCGAAAAAATAAGGGTGTTTAAGGTAGGAACTGGGTCTTTTGAAGATTCTTATGCAACAAATGGAATGATTGTTGACAAAACCCCAGAAGGAAATGTGAAGTGCCTGAAAAATACAAGTGTTGGATTGTTTAATTGTCCGCTAGATATTTGCAGGACTGAGTTAAAAGGAACTCTTGTCTTTAACACTCACCAGGAATTGCTAGATTACAGCATAAAGGAAACTGAATCAATCAAGAAGCTTGTGGACTCATTGAATGTCAATGTGCTGATTGTCTGCGGCAATATCAATGAGCAGTTTATGGATTTTGTCAATCATAGAAATATTTTAGTTCTGAGAACATTCAACAAATATGATCTCATAAGAATCTGTGACCTGGTTGGCGGGACTATTTACAATACATTTGGGCCTGTTAAAATGAAGGGACATGTTGGAGAAATCGGTGTTTTTGAAGATGGTGGCAAATTTTTTACAAAAATTGTTTCTGCACGTGAAGACGGTGATAAATGCATGAATGTTAGAACGATTGTTTTAAAGCACTCTGTCAAAGAAGTCTTGGATGAAACAGAGAGGAAAATCAATTATGTTCTCAACTGCTTGAACAGTAAGAAATCCTATGACATGCAAAAGCCAGCGACTAATTTTGTTGTATCAGGTGATGATTTTACTTCCAATGTGATTTCTTACATCAAAAGAAAATCTTCCAGCAGTTCGTCTGATGCCATCACAAGTGCATTGTGCAAGTCCCTAGCAAATCTTGAAGATGTTAAAATGGTGTTATCTGACAAGGCCAAGGTTATGGGATATGCGTTTTCTTTTCTAGCAACAATACTTGAGATAGATGACTATCTTGTTGCTAAGCTAGACAGGCTTGATGTTAAGCCAAGAGACAATCCGAATTGGGATGAAGATTAAATATTTTAGTAAATTGATCCCTTTTTTTTATTTAACTCAGGTAATTTACATGCAACAGAAAAAACTATTAAAAATCTCAGAAAGTCTTTAAAACGAATTTAATAAATGTTCTCTGCAATCTTCGATCTTGCTTTGTTCATGACTTTTGCCATTCCTCCGGTTGGCTTCATGAGACTTCCTGAGCAAACTTTACATTTTATGTGGGCCTGGCTGTGGGAATAACACACTGTTTGGTCCTCACAGTCTGCACATTTCAGCAGCAGAAAATGTCCTGTTGCTGCTCTAAACACTCTACTCTTCTTGTAATTAGCTTTGCCTATGTTGCTGTAGATGGAAGCCATTGAAGGGCATAAAATTTTATGCAAAATTTGACTCAATTTATATTGGAGGAGGAGCTGTGTTTTAACTAGCATTTTACAAGCTTTTTGTGTTACAACAGCCATTTTAAAAGTATCTAATGTTAAAACTAGCATTTAAGAGTTTATAGTGTTAAAATCTTACTAAAAACAAATTACACTTATGCATAAACTCAAAAACATATTTATTGGCCTTTTTAATCTTCATCTTCATCCTCTTGGTCAGGAAAGATAACAATATCTCCGTTCTGTGCATTTATTTGTGGCAGAAAATCTGTTTTGTCGATCTGTTCAGACGGCTGGTTCCGTGAGAAAACAATGGGCTTGCCTGTTTCAGGATCATACAATACAATTTTATGTGCTATTTTATCTGTGCACACGATCCTGCCATTCTCAAAATACAATATTTTCTTAAAATAATAGGAGATGGCCCTGTAGTCGTCCTCATCCTTCCTAGTATAGGCATACACATCCTGTTCCTCTGGCTCTATGCATGGCTCCGAAATGTGCTTAAACACCTTATTTTTGAAGAGGATATTTGCTATTTTGGTGTGAGGAACGTCATAAGACTCAATTATCAGTGGCATAGGGCATAAAAATACATATAAAGAATAATGAAGCTAAAAATGGCACATGCAAGATATTTTTGTAAATGCTGTGAATACATGGCAAATAAAACATAATTAGATTCTTTTATAAACAGAAATATGATAAGCTAATATTAAAAAAGACAGAGCATAAACCGTATTTTATGGATTGCAATTTAATTAACAGAAAAATACAGAACACAAAGAGACTTTAAATACAATAGAATTTCAGAGACACCCAATTTTGAGTCACCAGCATTTCTGTCGTAAAAAACTACCGGTGTTTCCTCAATTTTAAATCCTAGGCATTCTGCCCTGGCGATAATTTCCATCTGAAATCCGAATCCCTTGCAATTCATCAAGGGAATCAATCTTTTCAACACCTCAGTTTTGAAGAGCCTAAAGCTGCCCGTAAGGTCTGTTGCCTGCAGCCCAATAGTGTACTTTGCCAGATTATTGGCTATACTAGAAACCAGTTTTCTTCTAAAGGGCCATCCACAAACCATCCCTCCTTTAGCATATCTTGTGCCTGTAACAATATCACACCTTTTTGTAGTTGCAATATCAAGCATTAATGGTATTGTTGAAGGATCGTGCTGTAGATCAGAATCAAGAATGACAGTATAAGGATATTTGCAGTGTGATAGGCCATCCATGTAAGCACTTCCCAGCCCTTTCTTTCCAGATCTCTCCAAAACAAAAACATTAGGAATGTCCAGTCCCTTGACAATCTCTGCGGTGCCATCTGGACTATTGTCGTCTATTACAATTATATAGTACCCTTTGTTAATGGACTCCAGTGTTTGCTGCAGCATGTTCAAAAGTGGAACAATGTTCTCTGCTTCATTGTATGTGGGTAACATTACATTGATCATGCCAGGGCAGAATAAACAACATAAAAAACAATAACTTTTTATATTCTCATTTACTTTTACTTTCTATTTTATTTTCTGTTTTACTTTCTATTTTATTCTTTGTTTTATTCTCTGTTTTACTTTCTATTTTACTTTATGTAATACCTGAGACTTGAATGAGTTGAGAAGAATGCAATTTGATAAGTTAAAGTCTGAAGTTCTGCTTACTGTATTGAAAATTACAACAAAACAAAGTAAAAGGATAAAAAGTACAAAGAATTGCAAGACAAAAAACTAAGAAGATTTTAATTTGTTTTAGAGGTGCCTAATCTGCTAAAATAGTCATTTCTAAGTCTTTTAATGTTGACACCTGGTGTGTCAATCAGTCTGTGCCTAGCTGGCTTCTTGATTCCACCCTTGTGATCTTTCTTGTTCTGGTTTCTGTTTGTATGATTTGTTCGCTTTGCCATTGTGGGCCAGAAGAAATTGGAAAAATTTGACACAATTTTGAAAAAATAATGCACTGATGTTAACTGCACATATTCTTATAAATTGTTGTCTATGACAATGCTGATTGGCTGGCATGCAAACAGTTGTGATGTCCTTTCTAATTCTGTAACAAATAGAAGATTCTATTTAAGCTTAATATTTTTAAGTCTATAAAATTGTTCTTTCTTTAGATTATAGTCTATTAATATATTCTATGTGCTCTAAATTAGATCATATTAGTAATGTAAAGTACAGTCTAAATTTCCCTACATCTTTTGTTTTACTGGAATATTTTAAAAATGAATTTATTTTATGCTTATGTTCGTACTTTCAAATTACAACAAGAAGATTCCTTTCAAAATCTCTAAAAAGAACAATTTGGATGTCATAGAAAGCCAAAAAGACAATATAAAATTTGTTTCTGTTGAGAATAACGCACCTGTCAATTACTTTTGTATCAAAAGATCTTGCAATGAAGTTGCTGAAAATAGAGAAAGAGAATCTCATGTATTTTACCGAGAGTCGCTCATTCCATCCAAATTTTTCATTGTTGAAACAATCTACGAGAAGCCTAACCTACGCCATGAGGAGGCAGACACCTACGTTGACCTCATTAATGACTTTGGTGATAAAAAAAGCAAAAATAGAATCAAGAAGAAGGACATTGTCACCTATGTTTCAAAACAGTCTATTACATTTAACATTGAGAACCAAATATTGCCTAATTTTGACAAGGAAGCCAGCAGCCCCAGGACTGCATATTCTTTAGAACTTATGATTGGGAGTGAGACACTTAGAGCAATTACTCAGTGCTTGAATGAATTTGCTGATCGGGAAGAAAGCCTTAACGATCATTTTTCTAGCTTTGTAAAAAAAATTTATCTTGAAGCTCATCAAGAAGATGAGTCCAAGAAGCCTTTGTTTTTGGCTTTGGATTGCTTCTACAGAGCATTGAGTGAGAATTTCATTACAGATAGAATATTTGGGCCCTTTCGCTTCTTCTATGATGAGTTTAAGGATGACCTGATACGAGGAAGATTGTCAAAGCTCAGCAAGGACAGGTCTCTTGTCAAATTTTACATTCTTCTTTTGATCATCTCAGATTATGAGACTAAAATGAGCAGTATTCCTAAATTTGGTGAGACACTGGCTAAGATAACGTCTTTCTTGCGGATCATAGGCTGTAACATAGGAAAGGACGGAAAGGTTAAGCTGGAGATGCTTCCCAAAGACACTTTTGCTGTTAAAAAATTAAAGAGTTGATTTGATTTACATAAAAACTTGTTTGATTTGCACTTTATGGAATATTTGATGTTCTTAATATTCGAATATTGGTGATCGTAAGCAAAGTCTTATTATGCAAATTACAGACAGTTTTCAACAGTTCTATTTTTTGATAGTAACAAAAGTCAGCAAAAGACTTTTATAGAAAGTAAAAATTTTGATAAAAAATTTAGAGTAATATATTAGTATTAATAAATACCCATTAACTACTATTATGTATTACTTTTAGTAAAAGATCCTAATAAACCTAGTTTACTTACAATATTTGAGTATATGCTGTACAAGCACACCACTCTCAAAAATACGATTATTGAACAGTTTAATTAAAGTAGCCTCATCAGTAAGGAGTGGGTGTGTACAGCAAAATGCCAAAAACTAATGTAAAAATAGTGGCAGAAATGCCTAAATAAAAAAGATAAGGTCTCTTTCGAACTGTCCGTCTTTTTTCATATTCAAAATATGCCTTTAAAACTTTGTCCATTACTTCTCTGCCAGAAGAAGAGTTTGACTCATGCGTGTCCTTAAAACAGGGCATTTCTTTACTATTTTCAAAGAAAACACCATCACAATTGTCATCTGAGAATTTACCTTCACTGGCTTTATGCCTACCGAACATTATTCTATTGCTTTCTTTGTATGGCTCCTCATCCTGAATGTCAAAGTGAAACTTGTCATCGTCCCCAATTAGAAAGTTTCTCCTCAGCCGAGAGATGTGCTCATGGAGCTCAGAGGCCTTCATAGGACTCATAGGCTTAATGTCCTTGGCTTCTATCAAGTTTGCTCTCGCTGCATCTTGCATGATTTTGCCTATGTCCTCTGAGGGTATGGTTCTGGTCCCATACTTTTCAATAAGGGTTTTTTCCAAATCGTTCATTGTTTAAAGGGTGTTGCTCAATAAAGAATTGACTTTAAAGCACTTACTAGGTTTTGGCATTTTCCTAAAAGAAAATAATACAGTTTAGGCATAGTCTGTCTGCCAGCTACAAATGAAAACTGTAAGGTTTGTTTAAAGTTACAGGATCCAGCTTATTAAAAACAACAGAAAAAGCCATGGTGATTAAAGGCATTTTGGACCAATCAGAAATTCTATAAATTGTCTCAGTACCAATCATAAAATACTAAAACATGACTGGCATTGCATTGGTCAGTTACTATGACAGGTTTGACATTGATAGATATCATAAAAATACATTTAAGAAAAAATAGAGCTCTTTAATTGCTCCTCAACTGATCAAGTATCCTTTAAAATCAGCAGGCTTTTTGTCATTGTCAAAGCTTTGCATTTTGATGAAAAAGACGATCAGTTTGTTTTTGATTGCAACCTTTGTTCTCTATGATGGCTTCCAAGCCCTTTCATTTTGATAAAAGGAGTTCAGGGTTGCATTGCCCCTTGAATTATGCAAACTTACACAACTTTTGTTTGATCTTAACATATCTTTTAGATCAATGTTTTCAAAAACAAATATGATATAAAGAAACAATCTCACAGAAAAATGAATTCAAATATGTTTACTAAATGATCTCCATGAATTGTAAAAGTTTAAAAATACCAAACCCTACCGCCAACAAAATAACAAACACCAGTAAAACCATCGCCTGCTGCTTGGGACTTAGTTTTGCGCCTTCAACAACCTGTGAGTTCAAATAAACAATGTACGGTCGCTTTTGATATCTCTCGCCTTCTGTCGCACTGTTCATATTTAAGCTTCTCAAAACGTATTTATTCAGAACTTCTGGTTGGGATGGATCTTGTTGTTCTTGTTCTGATTGTTCGGGCTGTTCTTCGGGTTTCTTTTCTTCCTTCTTGTCATCTGCCATTGCCTCCTTGATCGTTTTTAGTTTTATAATTTCACCCCCTTAATATGCTTTTTAGTGATCAAATTAAAATTAATAAAAAATTTTCAACCTACCTATCTACATTAAAAAGGAGCTGATTTTTTAGATATTTGATCTATTGATTTTTGGCTGTTAACATGACTGAATCTGAACAGTAGCTTTACAAATTTTATTGATACAAGCCATAACTTAACAACTAAAGTAGCCAAAGCCATCAGCTAGCTTGATTGCATGAGATAGGATATGCACTGGAGATGCTATGGGCTACAAAAAATATAAGAACACAGAAACTAATCTTTCTTAATAAACTAATGTTGTAAGCTTCACTTTTTTGGCTTTATTCTGCCCATTTAAAAAATTTGCATTTTTTATAACTTTTGTTGCAGCAGAGAAACTCTCTTCCTTTGTTGTTTTCAGTATTTGCAATCTTTTTCTTAGGTTCATACCCGCAAAAACATAGTTCATCATTCTCTGATTGGGGCTGATCAGCCCATTCAAAAAACTTACATTTTTTTGGAACAGAAAAACAATTATAAAATTTCCTGCCACCATTTTTCGCCTCAAAAAGCCTGGCTTCTTTCCCACAATCACATTGGATCTGCCTTTTGATAAATTCACTACTTTTTATTGTTTTGTTATATTCACTCATTGTAAAGACTTTTGTCTCTTTGCTTGAGCTAAAAGTTGTGGATTTTTGATTTATGTTTTTCTTTTCAGTAATATTTTTCACATTTGTTGTCTTGCAATCATTTTTTATCTTTGGCTTTTTCTTATTTGAAATGTTTTCACAATCATCTTCATATCCTCTTTTAGCCTTCTTTTTCTCTACGGCATCATCTTTCTTCTTTGCTTTTTTGCCTTTGCTAGGTTTTCCTCCGCTGGCTCCAGTGTCATCATCACCAGAATCATCAATGTGACCTGGACTGTCCATTATATCTTTAAAACACCCTATATTCTCCACCAGCTTGTCATATATTTGCTTATATGATGCAATCTCATGCATTACAAGCTCGCTCTTATTTCTCTCCCCAACACAAATTTTCTTAAGGTTCTCCTCCAGACTTTTTCTCAAAGAGGGCTCACTGATGGGAAGCTGAATCGTGTTATAAGCTTTGATAAGATTTACCCCAAGCATGAGTGGTTTAAACTTAAAATTGGTCTTTTTTACATACTGTCTTTCTTGTATTTTTTGTATGTGCTCGTGGATAGTCGCATCTGTTCCAATCCCATTTTTATCCATCAATGAGATCAGATCGCTTTCAGAAAGGTATTCGGGTTTCGTTGTGCTTCCCTCCTTCAGCTCAAGATTATTCGGCACAATATCCCCAATATTAAACTGCCCTATTTCGTTTGATTCCCACTTGTCATAAATATAAACATCAAGATAATTTCTTTCGGTTATTGTCAGTCCTTTGCATGTGAACTCTTCATATTTGTGCTCAAGTCTTTTCATTTTCATTCTCATCACGTATTCAATCTCAATTCCCTTTGCATTCTCACTTACAGATCCCAAGAATCTTCTGGCAACAAATTCATATATTTTTCTCTCATCCCCAACTAGCCCAGACCCGCTCTTAAGTGGATAGATTGGGGAATGTGCTTGATCATTGTTCTTTCCACTTCTCGGAGATTTAAACTTGTAATTTTCTAAATATTCTGTGAAACTAGAATCATTTTTCAATTTATTGATTATTTCGTTGAATCCGAAATTTTTGGGATATGCGTCTGTTTCAGTCCTAGGATAGCTTATATATCCATTATTATACAATTTCTCGGCTATTTCCATGATTCTATGACTATCAATCTTATAGTAGGACGAGCAAGTCTTTTGAAATTCGACTGTACGCAGCGGCAGTGGCCTATATTTTTCCTTGTTACACATCTTTTTATCAGTTATTATTGCCTGACTTTGAAACAGCTCATTGTAGAAATGCACAACACAATTTTTGTCAAATAAGTTCTGTCTTCTCCATTTAAATATGTTTTTTACATCATTCTTGTTTCTCTCATCAGTGCTCCTGGAAACAATGCAATTTTCCAAGGAATAAAATTTTTCAGGTACAAATTTTTCAATCTCAAAATGCCTCTGCACAACAAAATTTAGGGTAGGAATTTGGCAAGGTCCAAAACTTAAAATGTTGCCTTTGTCATAGGAAATAGTCTGCATCCTGGTGAAAACTGAGCCAATCCTCAAATCTAACTCCTTTCTAGCATCAACCGCTTGTGCCTCGTTGTAATTGATGTCCACAAGATTGTTCAAGGCATGCTGTATTTCTGTTTTTGATATTCCACTGAACCTGGCTCTTTTTATCTCAACTTGTCTTTTCTTGGCTCTGAGATACTCATTTATAACATTTTCTATTTGATATGCTATGTTCTCGCCTTCTCTATCACAATCTGTCCAAATTACCACTAGCTCAGCCTTTAAAGAAAGTTTCTTTATGTTCTCAGCCACCTTCTCGTGCTCTGGATTAATATTGCTGACTATTTCAGTGTCAAATAGGATCCTGGGGTCTGATCTTTTCCAATTCTTATCCTGCGTAGTGAAGTTTATCTCCATCAAATGGCCAAGCACACTGGTGAATATCATTTGAGCATTTCTAGACTTGTACTCGATATCAAAATAGATGTTTGGACAATATTTATTCAAGCCTTTGGACTTGCTTGCAGTTGTGCTTAAAATACGACTTATTGAGTTTGCAACAGAGGGTTTTTCTGCTATGTTTAGAATAGCCATTTATGGACATTTTTTGTAAAATATTTAAATAGTAAAATTCTCTGCATAAACGGCTTTTGGCATTGAAGTAAACCTATTAGATAAATTGTATTGAAAAAAGTCTATTATAAAAGATCATGACAGTATTTGAGCAAAGCATTGATTAGACTTAACAATTTGAAACAAGTATTGAATTGATTGAGAATAACTAATTGTTCAATTCTAGGTTTGCAAATGAAAAAAGTCATGTAAAATTTTTTATTCAAATCTCCATTGGAACTCTGCAAAGAGGGCATTGCTTGTTTTTACTTTCAGAAAACCACTTGTAGACACACTTGTCGTGATAAATATTAGAGCAATTATGGCACTTGAATCCTGGCAAGGTTCTGTATTTGGGCTCCATTATATAATAGCATATCATGCATTCTGTGTATCCAGCAATATGATTGTCAATGTCTACTTTCCAGAGCAAAAATATTTCGAAAAATTTACTGGTTTTCTTTATAAGCTCGTTCAATTTGTAATAAAATTTTGTATTTTTAGCCTTTTTATGATCAAACTCAATTCTTGCGGGCTTTGAGGGGTAGCAAATAGGAACATTGATCACAGCAATGTGATCGATAGAGTCAACTCTATAAACGAATCTAAGGCTGTAAAACTCGTTAGTTTCGCTTAAGGTAAGCTTGCCATTGTCAATCTTAAATTCAACCATCTCTCTCAAAAATTCTTTAAGTTCGAGCTTTCTATCATTTGTGTCCATCCTCAAACACACATTTGGGAAGACAAAGCAAAAAAGGTTAAGTTCACGCCTTGAACAAGAAATGAGGTAGTCATGAAGTGGCTGTATGCCATTTTTTAGAAAGTAACTATCTTTGTGAGTGTCAAGTCCACAAGAAATCATTTTTTCAAAGAATATTGATATGTAAATATTACTGGTTTTATGGAGTGTAGCTGACAAAAGAGTCCAAAATGATCTTGTGTAGTTAATCAATGGGGATAAAATCAGATCTAACACAACATCATCCTGGGAATCAGATTCCAATTTGCTAAAACTGTACAGATTAATAAAATCCTTGGACAAATGGCTGGCAAATAAGTTGATCAATGCCCAATAAACAGAAATACGTTCTTCCCTGAACTCCTTTGAATGCAACAAATTGTCATTTTCAATCAGAAACAGAAAATCTAAGATAGATTTTGTATCCTGCTTTGTAAAAAGCCTGAAGAAATCATAATTTTCCAAATTGGTCTCGCATTCTCTCAAATTAACATTGGATATCTTTGATGTGACTGTTGAAATATCTGAGTATGTGCTATCTGCTGCTGATGCAGACTCAATACTGGATAATGCCTGATTGCATTCGTTTATCTGGCAATCATCATCGGCATTGTCACATATGACAAGGTCAGACAAGACACTGAATTCCTTATTATTTGTATCCAGAATTAAACTATTCACAACGTTCGCAAGGGCTGGAATACTAAGAAGACTGGGATCAATGGAAAGCAAAAAATTGGGACTGATTCTAACATGCCTTAAAATTATGTCAATCTCCTTGAACTTATTTAGAATTAGCACTGATTTTGAAATCCTCAGATATTGGACATCGAATGCTTCTTGCAAAAGTCTTTCGAGAATAAAATTGTTCTTTCCTAGATCAAATTTGGTTTCCAAAGCTTCTCTCAATGTTGTTTCTTCATGCTCACAGGCTAAGTAGTGTGCTTTAATTAAATTATCATACTTTTTTAAGGACTTCATAGCAGATGATATTTCTTCAAACAATATGATTCTAATTAAATTGTGCAATATTTCAATAAAAAATAATTCAGCTTTTTCAGATGAGCTATCTTGCCCATGTACTGCCTTTTGAACAGAAGAAATAAAAGAATTGTCCTGTTTGCAGAAAAAGACATGCTCTAGCACATCACGAACAATAGCCAAAACTGAGTCTTTTTGTGGGATTGAAGAAACATCTAATTTTTCTACTATCTTCGAATCATGATCAAAGTTATAGCCATAATACAAAATAGAAATTGGAATGTTCATTTCTCTGATGTAGTTCAAAACACAATCAATAAAGCCTGCCAAGTTATTTTTGGAGATCAATAAAAATTTTAAAAAACTGGTATCTAAAAAGAGTCTAAAAACCTGCTCATAGTCAACTTTGAAATAATCAGAAGACTCATTACTTTTCTGAGTTGGCAGATAATGCTTGTCTTTGCTATCTGGGACTAGTATCAGAGATCGTAAATAGAATAAATAGACAATCTTTAGATGCTCAGGGATGTTTTTTTGTTTTTTGTAGATACAATAAATTTCTTCTTGTGTAAGAGTTTCAAAGAACAGCAGCAACGTTTCTAGCTTCTTAATCAGTCCGACCACTTCGTCTACTTTTGTAGTCTTAAAATTAGAAAGCAGATTCTTTGCATTCCATTGTGGACTGTCTGAAAGTAAGCAGTCATCCAAAAGTGAGGGATACTCTTTCAGCAATGGTATAATGCTTGCATCAAAGCTGTTTTCTAAAAAATACGATTTAGGGAAGACTTTTACACAGAAATCCATCAATTCCTCAATGTCTTTCTTTGTAAAGACATTTTCAGATCTTTTTATATTAATGTCTTCTAATGTCATCCTACGACTTAAAACTGCTGCCACAATAATTTGGTATTTTCCTGTGAAAATGGATTCTAAATCTGAAATGTATTCTGTGGATTTGGTCGTGCATGAGCATATTTTAGTGATAAAATGCATTTTTAGGGTTTTGTTTGCCAGCGGTGCGAATACATCCTCGTTGTTGAGGATAAAAGAAGTGCTAAGACCTGTTTTTTCAATTATCTGAAACAGACACATAGAGTTATTGATGTTTTTTATGATAAAATCACCTAGGTCATTTTTATCTGTGGTATTGTTTATTTTGGCAACAGCAACCTCGATCTGGTCTAGATTTGCCAATTCTAACTTCTCGTAAACGATGTTTTTATTGCATGCACGCTTTAATGTCCCGCAATCAAGATACCTTGCCTCAGAATAAACAGAGTCATCGATAAAATCGTAGATTTCCAACAAGATTCTGTATTTTTTGTTTAAAAACAAAGTGTTTCGCACATTCCTAACTGCCTCGAAGCTTTCTTTGGCTATTTTCACATATTTTTCTTGTGGAGACTCACATTCTAGGCTCATTAATGAAATTTTCCTAATCTCAACTGGAAAATTCTTTTTTATAGTGCTCAAAATTTTGTAAAGACTGTCAAATTCAAAGTATGTGCACAGTTCAAGCTTTCGAACATCGAAATAATGCTGATCATTGCTATTGTCCATTATAAACAAAAAGCAGCTTAAGTCTCTGATCGGGTCTTCCCATTTTAAATAAGCTCCTAGCTCCTTCGCAACCTTTTTTACATCAAAATAAGATTCAAATAGCTTTATAGCATAAGGATCCTTGGAGTCAAAGTTGTGGTAGATCCATGGAATTTCTATTGTGCCAATGTGAATGTCTAAGTAAGACAGTGGACTTCCGCCGCCAGGTGCAGCTGTATTAGGTAGCCCATCGTTGTTTATCAGTGTATGCTTTCTTAGCTTTGATAGGATTTTATACAATATTTTATTTACTATAGGCTTGTAATTGGATTCAAATTTGCTGATAAGAGTTTTGAAGATTATCTGTATATCTGCTTCAACATCTACTTGTGGAATGTATTCTAAAAGTTCTTTGAGTGGCTCGGCCGAGACTGTTCTGTTTGTCCTTGACAAGATTTCTGCAAGATTGCTGTCGTATTTTTTGCATAAAGAAAAAGGATTCATGAATGGGTTTCTGTAAAATAAAAATCTTTTACAAAAGTTTGATTTCTGCAGAAGACCTTGTTTTTGGCTGGCTAGCAATCAGCTTGTCTGTACCTCTAGCAGTTTTTGCAACAGAAAATGGAAAACTAGAAATACCGAATTTTGTGCATTTTATATTCGAAACAGTATTGTTTAGACCAAGTATTGCATTAACAGACCAGAAAGCCTCTTTTTACATTTTTTATGAGGACAGTCTTGTAAAGACTCTTTTTAAATGCTGTTCAATCGTTTTCAATAATGCATATTTGTCTTAGCAAATGCATATGCATTACGAGCTCATTTTTACCAGTGCAAAGGCTTCCATTTGTACTAATCTAAGATAGAATTGCACAATGTCCTTGGTTGAGCTCTATAATCTTGTTTGTAAACATCAAAAAGTCAAACTCAAACAAATCATTAAAATAAAAAAACAAACACAAAATAATTTTATTATGAAAAATGTTTATATTGTTGGTGTCAATATTAGTTATAAATAGATTTTATTAGATTAATCATCAAGTCTTTAGTTTTACATTGCTCAAAATCCCAACAACATTTTGCCTGAATTTGCAATGTTTGAAAGCATCTAGAATTTTCTAAAAATAAGCTTCTGTTGACACACTTCCAATCAGTGAATTGGTAGGGACATAATAATTTATTTTTGTTTTACCCCCATGAAAGCCTGTGGGGTGATTGGCCTAGGAGTGATGGGCAAGAACTTAATCTTGAATCTCGTAGACCACGGATACACTGTGTATGTGTACAACAGGACAAAATCAAAAATTCAGGAAATAGAAAAGTATTCTTCTAAAATCAGAGGCTGTGAAAATTTGCAAGAATTCACAGGTTCCATTCCCGGGACAAAAATAATTATTCTGGAAGTAAAGGCGGGAGACGTGGTGGACGCTTATCTTACAGAGCTAAATAGGCTCCTTGGCAGCCAGGACATAGTCATTGACTGTGGAAACAGCGATTACAAGGATACCTTGAAAAGATACAGTTCTTGTCTATTTAATTTTGTGGGATGTGGTGTTTCAGGTGGAGAAATAGGGGCTAGACTAGGGCCATCCTTGATGGTTGGATGCAAAAGAGAGGTGTACGAAGTAATAAGACCTTTGATGGAAGATTTGAGTGCTAAATTCAACAATATCCCTTGCTGTGGATATTTAGGTGACAATGGGGCTGGACATTTTGTCAAGATGATACACAATGGAATAGAATACTGTGAAATGGAGCTATTACAGGAAGTGTACAACATTATCCAGGCTGAGAGTATGGAGAAGGATGATTTTGACATTCAAAAAAGTCTAGAGTCTAAAAATGCAGAAGCACAGAAGTTATTTACTGATTGGAATACTGGAAGGCTGGAAGGGTATTTGATTGATATCTGCAGCAAGATTCTAACAAAGAAAGACAATAATGGATTCATAGTCGATCAAATATTGGACAAAGCACAGCAAAAAGGCACCGGGAAAATGTGTATTCATGCAGGGGTTGAAACTGGTGTTGAGATCAATGCAATGTCTGAGTCAGTGTTTGCAAGGTTTCTCTCCAATAAAAAAGAGGAAAGATGCGAGTTTGCACAGAAAATTAGCAGGATTAAGAAAGTCAAATGTAATGAGGCTTTGGACCACGAAACCCTTGAGAAAGCCTTCTATTTTTGCAGGATCATTGCTTTTTTCCAAGGATTCAACGTCCTAAGAGAGAAGAAGAAGGAGCACAACTGGGTTTATTCAATTTCAGACCTTTGTCGAACCTGGAGAAATGGCTGCATTATTCGCTGTAGAATGCTAGATGACTTCAACAATCTCAACTTCGATGAAACTCTTACGTGCACTGATTTTTTCGTAAAAGCCTACGATGAATGCTATGGCTCATTGAAGAAAATATGTGAGCATTCTATAAAGAACGAGATATATTTGCCAGTTTTTAATAGTTGCCTAATGTGGGTCAACGGTCTTAAAATGAGTGACAAGAATGGAAACCTGATCCAGGCAATGAGAGACTATTTTGGAAGGCATGGTGTTGTTCTGAAAACAAATGAACACAAAAATGTAGAATGGGATTAAAGTTTTGATTAAAGTTTATGCTGAAAATTCTTTTGCAATCAACTAAAATTAAGAGTTAATGCATTGTAATATAAATACGATTTAATGTGCATAAAACACAAAATTTTACAAAATTTAGATGTTTTTCAAACTGTTGTATCTCTAAAAGGTACAATAAATTGACACAACTCACTCCAACCTCAGTTAAAACTTGAGTATAAAAAGGTATTATAATACATAAGACAGAGTAAAATGCAGAAGCTTTAGTGTAATGCATAGCTGTTTATTTACAATTCATTAATTACTTTGTTTTACTTGAATCTGATGATGCCTCTTCATGTGCAGAATAATTACGTATATTTATGCATTCTCCATCAGATTTATCTTTACAGAAAGTTCCAACCTTTTTTCTGACAGATTTTAGATCCAGCTTCAAGCCTTTTGTATTTTGGGTGCTGCTACTTGTTTCTCCAAGTCGCAGATATACTAGTATGTTTGATAGCATTGTTCCTGTATTCATGGGTTTCTTGTTTTTTGATTATTTAAACGTCAAAAAGTTAAGCTTAAATTTATCATCAAAATAAACGACATAATTAAATTAGAGATCTCATCAATCTAGATAAGACTGAATGATTAAGATACAAACTTTGATTGATTTAAATTACATTATTTAAGGCATTTTTGCATCAAAAGATTATTTTAAACTTGCAATATAAACTCTTTCTGAATTTCGTTGGATATTCAAATTTGTAGAAATTCGTTTTATGCATTTGTAAAATGGCAGTTTGTATGGTAGCCCTATTTTAAGACTGTCTCTGCAAAGCTATAGTAACATTATATTTCTTTAATAAGCCAAGATTTTGAAAAAAGCTTTAATTATCTTCTGCTATTCTTCATTTGTATTTGTACTCTCAGGATACAACTCTTTTAACTTGTCTTTACATTTTCCAGCAACATCATCATCTAAGAGAGAGGTATATTTATTATAGCCGAAAGTATTTCTATATTCATCGACTGTTTCAACATCTTTCTCGCTAGGAATCGGAGTCCCAGGCCTTTCAAAATTCTGGGTGTCTGTTTTTTCAGTGTTTTCTGTTCTAATATTTGAAATGAAAAATACAGTCAGTAAAGCTGATATTAAATCCATGGGCCAGAAAATTTTTAATTATTCATTTTAAAATATTTAATATTTGTAAACTTTATCAATTAGTGGCATCTCGTTGAAATAAAGGTTAAAAATTATACTTTTTAAACACTACAGGCTCTTGCACTACCTACTACACAAGCTTTACATCTTCAAAATAAAATATAAAAAATAACAAGATAAAAAATAAAAGAAAAGTTTAATTATTATTCTCAGCTTCAGACTCGTTTAATTCAACAGAAGATAAATCAGTTTCAGAAACCTCTTCAATTTCTTTGCAATGACCTCCAACAAGAGGTATTTTGTCTGAAAAATCAGGTTTATTTCTGTAATCAGGATGTGGGCTGTCTGGTCGTTTCTTATTTTCTTTTGTTTTAAAATTAAAACATGACCCAAACTTTCTAAGAAAGTCAGACGTTCTTATCGGTAAAACAAACAGTAAAGCTAGTGAAACAGTCTTCAAATTCATGGGGTTTGCAATTTTAATCTATTTAAATGATTTTTAAAAAATTTTATAAATTAAAAAAAAATAATTTAGAAACAATTTTTCAAAAATCAATTTGAATTTTCTTTCAAAGTATTAATCAATCACTATTTTTTTTTAATTAAATATACTTTTTTTTTGAAAGAGGTTTTTGAACTTTAATTCTGCTGCTAAAATATTTTTATAATTACACGGAACCAGAAAATTGAAATCAATAGTGTGTTAGTGATTAGACGCTGCACATTTAATTTTAAATGCAAATTAAAAATTAGAAGAAAAAGCAGAATTTTAATTAAGCTTGATTCTTTTATGCTCCAAAAGGTCTCAAAGCCGACTTCAAGCGCTTCAACATTGAAGCTATGTGCTTGCGTGTGAATACTGTGGCATACACCACTTGGTAGGTGTTTTACATTACAAATTGTTAGACAATTTAATTATAAAACAATAAAAAATTTAATTTTATCAAAAAGAATTTGAGAAAACAAAGAAGAATTTATTAAAAAATTTTAAAAAAAAACACAGAAAATTTATTTAAGTTTAGAAGATAAACAAAACTTTTTTTACGAACTACTTTGCTGGTTTTTGTGAATAATTTATTATTAGAATAAGTTTTTATCAATTTAAAACATTATTTAAACTGCTTTGGCTGTACAATTATTAAAAACTTATATATCTCTTATTTTCAAAGCATCAAAAGGCTTTTTGCCTTCAAAATTTGCACAAAACTTTAAGATCTCATGTTTTGATCTTAATTTAATTGCCAATGGAAGTATGCCAAGCATGCGCTGGCTCGTTAGTTTGAGACAGTCGTTATAGTACCTTACAAAGAAACGATATTCTCTTTTCAAATAGTAAAGCATCTCCAACCATTCTTTGTCAATCAAGAATTTTATGACTTCAATTATGCTTCTAGATTTAAAAATCTGCATCAAAATTTCAAAAACTTCCAACAGTCTTTTTTTGTTATTTTTGTCCGTTAGAATAACAATACATTTTGCATATTGCTGTGAAAATCTATCACAATAGTCTGTACTAGAAAAGGTTGTTACTTCCAAGTCGATAATGTATTTTTCTCTAAAGCGACTTTCAAAATCCAAGGTATATTCCTTCACCCTAAAAATATTGATCAAATGATCTAGAAGATTTAGTGTATCCTCGTTTTGCACACAAACATTTTTTGCAAGAAAAGCGGATATTTTGCATTCGATGAAAAACAACTGAAAATGGCCAGAAAGCAGGCTTGACACAAACAGTTTTATTAGATCTGCCAGTTCTTTCTGCTTCATAAATGCCAGAAAATAATATTGTGTAGACTCTTGGTAATTTCCAACTTCCAAAAAAAGATTGGCCAGGCTCTTTTTAATGACGTAAAGCTCTGGGTATTTGTGATTTAGCTTCATAACTGCATTTAATGATTTGTTTGCATCTTTAGCAAGTGGAGAAGTTGCTAAATTTAGTATTAACTTGTCTTTTCTGGACATTTTCTGAATGTCTTGCTTTTTCATTGGGTATGAAAAATTTAAATTTCAAGCAGTTTAGCCAGATGATTATTGGCATTTTTCGTTGGATACTTCTCAAACAATACTGCTAGGGACCTGTCTTTGATGCAACCTTGCAAATAAAGATACTGTTAAATTTATGGGCTTATCACGGTTTCTGCAATTGCAAATAAAACCCCTAAAATGACAAATCTTGAGAGAAAGAGTTTTGGGATTTACAAAAGCTTATACAAAAGGGGACCCTTTGGGATTTTTCTGCAAAAGATTGAGGCTTCACAGGATTTGGAGATATTGAAGATTGTAAAAAATCTTCAGAACAAAATGTTTGTGAACGAGTGCTTTTTCAGAAAAATAGCAAATAGAAGCAAGAAGAGCAGAGTTGACAGAAATGGGTTCGAAATCTGGAAAAATAGAAATTGCCGGTTTGAAGACGATCCTATTTACAAGCTGCTTAAGTCTGAAAAAATAGAAAGATTGGTAGAAAGCAATTTGAAGACATTTGAGCTTGAAAGAAAGCCAGAGGATAATGAAGAAGATACAGAGGATGTGTTTGAGAGGATGAGAAGAAAGGCATATCTTAAATACAAATTAAAGATGGCAGGAAAGATCAGGCGCAGGGTTTTTGGGGCTGATCTCAAGCACAGCAAAGAACTAGACAAACTGCTGGAAGATCCGACCATATACCAGAGAAACACGATTCTGAACTATTATTTGTTCAAGAAGTTAGACAAGACTCGAAAGAACGAAATGCTAAGGTTATTTTGGAAAAGATACAACGTTCAGGTACCAACTACTTTTGTGAAAGATTATTTAAGTATTGGAAAGCCCGAGAAACTAAGGAAAATAGCATATCTCCATTGGCTGAATGACTATCTGACTAATCATGTTTCAGAAGACATTTTGAAGTTGCCATCTTTAGAAATCGCTCTGCTTGTTGGCGACAAATGGAACAGTCTGCCAAGAGAAGAAAAGGCAGCTTGGTATAAGCTATCCAACAGGTGGACGGAGAGCAGAGGAAGATTTCAAGAAATAGAAGATGAGGAGTAACAGAGAATTTTATTGTAAGATTCTTCCGTTAGAGCCGAAAGCTGAAGAAGAAGTTAAAGTTTATCTATAAAAGTAAAACATAATATCTTTAAATAAATATCCCTTAATCATGACTTCGTTTCACTATAAATAATCTTAAGAAATAAGTAAATCAATCACACTGAAAATTGTAATAGATCTTATAAAATAATTAAAAAAAGTACATTTTGTGAATACATCATATTAATATTTTAGAATACTTTAATAGTCACTTTGGTTATGAGACTAGTTATTAGATTAAACTGTGTCAAAGCATTTAAATTCAAGCATTAATAAATCTTTAAGCTAAAAATGACTGTGAAAATGAAATTCATTAAATAAAATCGTGTTTCTGTTCATTCTTCTTGGTTTTGTTTATTCTCTCCGAAAAGAAGAAGTAAACGAAGCAGAGCGTAGGTCCAATGAGAACCAGCAGCCAGAAGTATATCAATGAGTCGTTAGTGTCATGCTGCCAGGGCACCTTAACATTCATTCCCCACACACCGGCCACACATTGAATCGGAAGGAAGAAGAATGTTATTTTGGAAATCCTGTTCATAATCAGATTCAGCTTATGGCTTTGCTCTGCCAGTTCAATGTCCCTAAGGCCCAGAATCATGTCCTGGTTCCTCTCAAAAGACTTTTTACATTCACTGAGGATTTGCCTAATTTCCTTGAAGTCTTTCAAGGAGTCCCGTAGAAACCCTTTGACCGGGTTCTGGGGAAAGTCTGTCCGCAAGAGCTTCCTGATTATCTTCGTCTTTGGCTTTGTGTACTGCTTAATGATGAAAATATTATGCAAATAGGAGAAATTAGAATGCAGGTCCTTTACATTATGCCGCATGGAGAAGGAATCATGTCTCTTCTCTATCTCATCACAGCAAAAGCTGACATCCTGCAAAAACTCCACAATGACAGAAAACACAACCCAGCTTGGCTCCAAAGTGGTCACCTTTGAGATGACATAGCAGAAGTTCAGGATATTCCCTATTCCCTGCCACTTCTTATTGTGGGTTGTAATAATGCAATTATCAAAAAGAATTATATTAAAGTTGGCATCCTCTCTGGTCTTCTTATTCACAAACATTTTGAAAGAAATGTATGCATAGTTCCTGTAAACATCAATCTTCTCAGGAGAATTCTTCTCTCTTATGTCTGCTATTGTTGTCTCGTGGATGTCAAATGTTTTGGAAAAGTGTTCAAAGTCCTCCTGTGTTGGGTCCAGAATATCCAACCAGAAGAACTTGTTGTCCCCAAGGCTTGGGTGCATGACTAGGCTCTGGCTCTGCTGGAGGCCTCCTTCCTCGGAGTACAACAGGTACTTTGAATCGTTCAATGAGTGCTTGCTGAAGTTGAAGCTTGACTCAATCTTGCCGTTTAAAAGAGGATTCTCGTTGAACGATGTTGTTGTCTTGAACTGGAATGTTTTGTAATCCCGTCCCTGCTTTATTTTCTTGTAAATGCATACTATTTCTCCAATCAAGTCTTTTATGTCATCCATATTCTGAGTCGGTTGAATGGGCTAAATATTTTATTTTATTTTTAAGGAGATAAAATGGAAAGAAAAATTTATTAGTCAGCACAGCGGATTGTCAGTGCTGTTGCACTCTTCTCTTACTAGCTATTCCATGGAATTTGACTGTTAGAATATTTTATAGTGTTTCTGGCAATCAAGCATTTTAAAAGAACAAAAATATAACGTTATTTCAGAACTTACAACTTCACAACACTTTGAGCTGATGGGCTTGTTGAATGAAGAATTTACTATTTACTGGCAGTGCCATAGACTGAATTAAATTTGATTATAAAATAATTCTAGCCATGATGTCAGATCTTGTAAAATGTATTTTCTATAAATAGTAATATTCTTGACTAAATAGACTTTCATAAAGAATGAGAGTGTTTCAATCTACTGTTCTCTTAATGCTCTGTTTTTACACAAAATCACTGAACAAGCCTACAGACGTTTTCAACACATTCTGTAGCATTATACATATCAAGTATTTGTAGTCCGCTAAATGGATGATTGGCATACCAATAGCTAATACAAATTTCAGCTTCAATTTTTTCTTGTGCTTTGATCAATGTGTTTTTCAAAAAACTTTAAACAGCTAATAAAGTCGTTGGACCTTACAGGAATATAAACTCTGTTTATCAATGGGGAAATAGCCTCTTTTAAACATAAGTCTCTGCTTTCTGTTGGCTCAAACTCTATGTACTTCTCTCTAATTTTATTTTCAACACACTTTGAAAGCAGTGTCTTTGAATCTATTTTGCTAATGTGAGGCTTGGTTATGGTGTTTGTATCTTCTGCTGTATCATTTGCTCTTTGTAATGTATTTGTATCTTCTGCTGTCTCATTTTCTTTCTCTGAAGTCTTTGTTTCTTCTGTTAAATCAGTATTCAGATTTTCTGCTATTTCATCTTCTTTATTTAAGCTCGCATTTTTTATAAGATCAGTGTAATGGTCGCAAAGCATTTTGCATTTCCAAGCCTCCTCCTTCTCAAACTTGATCCTGAAAAGATCATGTATTGCTCTTTCGACCTCATTTTCTAGTTCAGTTATTTTATGCCTCCTCTCGACATCCTGGATGACTGCCTTGATGTCCTCGGGGTTTATTGCAATGGTTGGTGATCTCTTGGTTCTTCTCCTGATCTTCATATAATAAACAAAACAGTTCTATTTATATCTAATGTATCAGATCTGTAAACATTGTGCTTCTTACGAATAAGTAGCATAAAAGTTCAACATTTTATTATGCATTAATAAGTACTGTGAAACGATATTTAACGGATGGTTGTTTTTGTAAGTCTTTTATGCCTTTTTTATAAACCTGAGACTTTTTGGAACAAAATATATTTGAGATTAGAACTTATCAAAACTAAGGTTGACTTCCTGCAAGCAAACTTATATCTTGATCTCAGAATAGGCTAAATTTATATCTTGATTTCAGAATAGGCTAAATTTATATCTTGGTCTCAGAATAGGCTAAATTTATATCTTGATCTCAGAATAGGCTAAATTTATAGCTGATCAGATTAAAACTTATTCTAAAATAGCACAAAGAAAAGCATGCAATATTCCTGCGCAAACTGAAGCATTTATAAGTTGCTATAAACAAAACGTATTATCCTGCTGTAAATACTTACTAGATTTACACTGCCTAGTAATATGGAATATTAAGGTCTCTTCTTACAAATTCAAATTATTTGAGAAATAGTCTGATGCATAAAAGATCAATTAAAAAGATAGTTTTTTGTTTTCTATGCTCCCATATTAGATTAAATAATCGAAAATATACGCGCGAGTAATGTAACACACTCTGGCAATACTTCTTTGCATTTAAATAAAATAAAGCCCTTTTACAAATTAATATTGTCTGTTCTTGTAAAAAAATTGTATTTTCCATTGTAAGTTCATTTTTAATATTTTCATCTCAGCTAAGCTTATGCACACTAAACAGCAGATTTAAATCTCCTGAAAACTAAAGATGCTATAGCTTAGGCATATTAAAAGTGCAAAAAATGTGTCAAATGATTTGTTTCAAAATAATTTTACAAAAAATTTGTTCTTTTTTGTTCCCTGCCTAAATGCTGAAAGATACGAAGACTTTGGATCTTTCAAACGAAATGGATGTTCTTTATTTGTACAAGAACATAAAAATAGTACCAGAGCTGCTCAGAGATGTGCAGAAAATTAAATTCAGCGACTTCTCTTTCAGCCTGTTCTGCTACAGCATAATAGAGAATGCAGTCTTTGAGGAGCTAAATGAGTTCTTCACAGACTTTGAAATGGAAGAAATGTTGCATCTGTCTGCAGAAGAATGTGCCATGAGAAACTTGGAAGAGGTGCTGTCTGAAAACATTTGTGGTGAAGAAGCCAAATATGTGAGCAATGAAGGCACACACGTAGAAGACAACAGCAGTGAGGATAAAGCGTCTGAGAATAAGATAGTTGCTAGTCCACCAAACATATTCTATTTGAAGCATCTTGACATCATGCTAAAGCCTCTTGTAAACATTTGCAACAAACAGATAGTGGACTTGGTTTACTATGTGTTTAAGAAATCTGGTTATAACCATTTTGAGTTCTTGTTTAACGTGTTCAATGAGAACACACAGCTGATTGAGCTGCATCTTCTTGTTGCCAAGGCAATGAAAGACAGGCCTTTTGATCTGACGGACATCAAGGAGTGCTTAAACGAAAGCACAGATTCAGCGGTGATTTCTGAATCTGAGACTAAAAGCTACAATTTGAATTCTGAGCTCAGTTCTCTTTCTATTTCCTCAGAAAACAAATGCATAAAAGGTAGTGAAGAAAATCAAAGTTGCATAAAAAGCATTGAAGAAAACAAAAACTGCATAAAAAGCAGTGAGAGTAATAAGAAGGCACTGAAAATTGAGGTTGGTGGATTTTCCGAGGACAACTCGTCCGAAGACGTGCTTGAAAACATAACTAACCTGGCTGCATGTCCGTTTATGGACAAAAAGAACCATAGCTACCATTTACAGAGAGCTAAAGAGCTGATGATGTCTTACAGTGCCTCTAACAACTACTGCACAGCTGAGCCTGGGCAGACTGACTTTGGCAAGAATGAAAACATAGTTTTCTTTGTAGAGAACTTATGCACATTTCTCTCTATCAAGTTTGATAAGGAAATTTTTACTGAACTGCTCAGGTTTTCCTTCCACGACTCTTTTTCGTCAAATCTCAAAAAGATTCCCAACCTTCCATTTATTTTCTATGAAAATGCAAAGATAGAGAAAATAATGGCACCTGCTTCCAAGACTCCTAAAAAGGATCCTTACGAGTTTAGCCCGGCACAATGCATCTGTCCTATTCCTATCAATGCATATACTCTAAAATACTTCCTGGAGTTCTGTCACTCTACATTCTTCAATATAAATTCACCCATAAGCGACTACATTCTCATTTCCAAGTCTCTGAGACATTTTGTTGAGTTTTACAGGCATCCCGCCTTTTTTAAGATCTTCTATGAGCTTCTCAACTGCAAGGTTTCTAAAATAGAGTCCGAGCTTAGGGAGAATTTGCTCTGCGATCTGCCCCTGTACATTGAAGTGTTCTATCTCCCAGAAAAGGGATCGAATAGAAACGTAGATTACACCAAGAAAAATAGCATAAGCACTCCAATTCTTGAGAATGACAAAAAGACTGTTGCAGACAGCGATGTCAAAGCCTCTAGTAAAGAGGATGTTTCTGAATCAAAAGACTTTCTTTCAAAATGGTCTTTGAACTTCAGTCCTCAGTTGGTAAAGGGCTTTGATAAGAGCAATAGCAAGGAAAAGGGAAGCGTGCACCCGTTCCCATCAATAAATGACGAAAACAGGGATCTTCTCATTGAGGCGTACATGAGCCCCTCGTATTACACAGAAATTGAACAAAGAATCTCAGATCATCTTCTGAATCTCTTTTCTGAGAGTTACAATGAAGACCAAGTGGATACATGCCATTTCCTGGAAAATTTTCTCATTGAAAATTCACTCAATGCCGACTTTAAAGTGTATGTTTTGAAGAGTATTTCTAGTATTCATGATAGCATATTTAGAAGCTTTGGCGATGGTGCTGGTTTATCGGCAGAAGAAAAGTGCCTTAATAATGACAAAGTGTACGATAGCGATCCTATTGGCAGTGTCAACAGTTGTGACAATAGTGATGCTGATAAAGAAAAGACTGAAGTTGAGAAGGATGAGGAGAGCAAAGACGCAAAACATACGCAGTTTGAAGAAAAACATTTGTCATTTTTTCAAAAAATCCTTAAAAATTTGAAAATTTTTCCAGAGCTAAACTGGCGATACAAAAAAGTGTTTATAAGAAGCATTGACTCTTTAGAAAAAGTTGGAGTTGAAAGAGAATGGGTTAAGGAAGAGTTAAAAAATGATACAGTATTTTACATAAAAAATATGGTCAGGAAATTGTAATTTGAGAGCTCAGCTGCTGGGAAATGTGGAATATTGTTTTTGAATGGAAGAAGAGGGCAGTATTTATTTAAAAGAATAGTGGAAATTACAGTGTATGTGGAATATTCAGGAATACACATTTGATAGCAATAAAATTAAAATTTTAATTCTAAACACAGTGTTTACAGTCAGGGTTTGTTAAAGTAATGACAGTTGCATATCTGCTGGCATTCTCTAGTTTTATTCCAGTTAAATATTCTTGATTAATTTTTATCATTGGATAAAGCCAATTAAAAGTCTAGTGTGTGCTGCACAGAGTTTATGTATCTTATTGTCGCAATCAATACATTTATCTACCTTATTGTTAGAATATTTCTATAAAGATTTTCTCTGCACTTGTAGCTTCCAAATTATCTGGGATGAAACATTTTGTATTTAGCTGCTAGCAGTAGAACCTTTTAACTCGTTTTCTGCACTTTCTTTAGGCTCTTTTTTGTACTTCTTCTCAAAGTTTCCTGATGCTATTGAATGTTTGAGTATCCCAAACTTGAACTTCTTGGGATCATGTGCATGCTTGACATTCTTCATGCATAAACAAAGCATATTTCGGAAAATAAAGACTTTGCATAAATATTAGTTCCACTTTTTCTTGAAATGCCATATGCTATAAAACAAGCTTCTAATTACTTTTACTTAACATTCTTCTTTGCTTCCTCAAACCAGTTCTTTAATGTTACTTTGTAATAATCCTCCAATAGATTTTTAAGATTACGATTTTCCTCCTCCAGCCTTTTGACCACAGTTTCTTCTATAGAATAGCTTATTTCACAATCTCTGCCTGACAGCTCTTCCTTAAGAGACATGTTTTCACTCTTTAATGCGCTAACCTCTCTTTCTAGGGCTATTATCCTCTTCTTTAGCAAATCAGGATCATTTTCAATGCTTGCTTTCTCTTCATAAATGTCATTTTCCATTCTAGGCTTCAGATTTTCTTTGGCAAAAACACAAAACTGCATCTGCAAATAAAGTATGTCAATAGCAAATTAAATCTGTCTATGCTTTTTGATGTTGTTGAAACAGCCTTGTAGACCTTAAAATAACGCACAAAAAGGTTGTAGGCCTTTTGCAGCTTTGTTCCTACAAAGTTTCTGCCGATTAAAAAAATATCAATAGTACTTTGATTTATGCATGCATAAGTACTCCTCATTATCTGTCTTGTCCTAAAAAATAATGGTTCAGTTCCAAACAATACAGCTAATCATCAGAAGTGCCTAATACACAGAGATGGCAACAAAAGCAAGTATACTTAGGATTGAAAAGGCCTGCAGAAGCATTGAGCAATCAAGCTTATCATTGCTAAAGTCTTGCATAAAAATTTTGTTGTAAAATAAATTTCAATGTTCAGCCCATGAATGCCATAGAAAAGAAATTAGAGAACAGCAAGTTGAAGGAAAACTCTGATGATTTGAAGACCATCTTGGACGACAAAAGAGACTGTTTGTATTGCAAAAACCATAATGCGGTCAAGTGTTTGGAGTGCAGCAATCTCTTCTGTAATGACCGATCAGAAGGAATATGCCACATAGTGTATCATCTTGTAAAGGCAGGACATAAGAAAATTAGTCTAAACAGCTGTGAAATCAAATGTGTTGAATGTGGCGAATCCAATGTTTTCAAGCTTGGGATTGTGGATGAAGGCTGTTCTCAAGATTCTGAGACGAACATGAGCAGAATGACCAAGAACATCTTCTGTGACAAGTGCAAGGATGTAGGACCATTGATTGCGGACAGATCATTGAAAATTGTGCCATCAAAGCTGGTTGAATGCACCTTGAAGGATTTTGAGAAATCCAGTAAGTTTTTGAAAATTCCTCTAATGTTGGATCCAGCGATATATTTGAAGACTTTTATTCCGCTTATCCAGGCAGAATGCTGCAAGGAGAAGGAAATCAAAGAGTCGATGAAACAGGAGAATGTGACTTTATCTTTCTCAGATAGCTATTGTTTTTTCTACTTTAGGAAACCTAACAATGACTTAAAAATTAATATTGGTGATGAGATCAGGTTTACCCATAAGACTGGCCTATGCTTCAGGGGATATGTGTGTGAGGAACAGTTTTCTGAGGAGCTTAAGATTAGAATAGACTTTAACGATGGTTTTGTTCTGCCTGTTTTCCACCAGGGCTTGTCCTTCACCAAGGATAATCTGCCGAAGACAGGATACTGTGTCGAGTATGTCTGGAGAACCATCTGTTACGAACGTATGATATGGGCACTAAAGAGGCTTTACAAGGACAGGAAAAAGAATGAGATTTTCAAGTACATTATGAAGGGAAAGAAAGAGAGAATGAAGGAGTTTGAGGTTATCCAACCTTTAGGCATATGCAAGCTAAATGAATCCCAAGAGATTGCAGTGAAGGCGGCACTGACAAGAACATTGACGTTGATCCAAGGTCCTCCAGGAACAGGCAAAACAATGGTGTCGGCTGCAATTATTTTCAACCTTGTGAAGAAGTTTAATAAAAAGGTTCTTGTGGTTGCCCCGTCCAATACGGCTGTCGACCAGCTGGCTTTGAAGATAAACGCTACAGGCTTGAAGGTTTTGAGGGTGATGTCCAAAAGAAGGGAAGAGACAGCATCAGAGATTGACTTTTTGTGTCTGCACAAGTTGTTGAAGGAGTTTGACGACAAGGAGTCTGCCAAGAGCGAGCTGATTAGGCAGGCAGATGTTGTGTGTTGCACATGTGTGACCTCAGGGCAGAAGATATTCAACAAATACGTCTTCCCATTTGTTTTGATCGACGAGGCAGTTCAGGCGACAGAGCCTCTTTCTCTGATTCCCTGTGTGTATGGTGCTACGAAGCTGATTCTTGTGGGTGATCACAAGCAGCTTGGCCCGACCATTTTGAACAAAGAGGTAGTCAAATACGGGTTTAAGCAGAGTCTCTTTGAAAGACTGCTTAGAATAGGCGTGATGCCCTATCTTCTCAGCATCCAGTATAGAATGCATCCAGATCTGTGCATATTTCCATCTGAGTATTTCTACAATGGTCTTCTCAAGTCAGGGACCAATCCGAACAGGGTGCTAGATTTCCCCAACAACTTCTTCTACATGTGCAATGGTAAGGAAGAAGTGAGCCAGAGTGGCACTTCTTTCATAAACAAAAGTGAGGCTGTTCTTGTGGAGAATATCATCAGGTTCCTGTTCAAAAATGGGGTGTCTGAGCAGCAAATAGGTGTCATCACGCCTTACGAAGGTCAGAGATCCTACATTTTAGGCAGAATATTTGGGAACGAGCCTGGAAACTTGGAAATATCCAACGTCGATGGCTTCCAGGGGCGGGAAAAGGATTTTATCATTGTCAGCTTGGTACGATCAAATGACTATCAAGGCATTGGATTTGTGGCAGACAAGCGGAGAATGAATGTTACTTTGACCAGGGCGAAGCATGGATTGGTGATTATAGGCAATGCATTTACACTCTATAAAAATGAGATCTGGGCTAGTCTTCTTAACTGGTATGACGAAAGAAACAACATCTTTGAAGGTCCTTTGAATGCACTTAGACCATGCTCCTTGAAAACGTTCAACATGAAATCTCTCAGCAATTCCTTGGGATAGATTTTCTTTGATTGACTAGATTTGATGAATTTATCTTTGCTATTCAATAAACTTTTATCATATGAATTGTATCAGAATTATCTAATAAATATCAATATTAAATTATTACCCATAAATTTAAATATTCGACATTAGATAATAAATTTGTTTTGTAAATCATTAATCTGCTTATCAATGTGCTTTAAGTGTGCATTTTAACGCACTTAAAGTGTGTTTTCGGTGTACGTCAAGGCAAGAGAAACAAAAATATGTATTTGAAAAGATATTGAGACTTGTGTTTAGTTTGAATATTAAATTTGTCTTTGACAAGGTTGCAGTGTGCAAAAAAAAAAATTGTAAAATAGTGCTAGGCACATTTCATATTCGTACTTGTTCGCTGATCTGAGCCCGGTTAGCTCAATCGGTAGAGCATTAGGCTTTTAACCTAAGGGTCGCGGGTTCGAGTCCCGCATCGGGTGCTTTTTTGCAGCAAATCTCAGACTTCTCTGTGCAAAGCTATTTTCTGTTACTTTTTTCTTATCCTATTATTTACTTAGTTGTGTTTAACTTGACGTTGTCCATATTTTTCAATTGCTTTATTCCCCCATGATGCAAAGCTCAGCTTACCAACTTACCTTCTGCAAACACAGCATCCAAGATGCTTCCATTGTGACGTACATGAATGGCAAATTCTATTTTTTCGACAAGAATGCCATATTCTCATACAATATTTCCGACCACTCATCAGTTAAATTGCACAGTCTGTCCAACTGCAGCAGACTATTTTTTTTCCAAGGGAATTTATGCTCCATTTATGCTAACTTAATACAGGTATTCAAAAAAGACCGTCTTCAGCTAAAACTGAAGCATGTTCCCAAAAAGATTGTTCAAGATGCTGATGGGGTGTGTTTCTTGTATGAAGACTCTATGGAAATTCTTGCATCTGCAAGCTTTAGTCTGAGAAATATCGAATTTCCAGGCTCGGTCAAAATTGATGATTTTGCCAATGTGAATGATCTCACCTTTTTTATAGCAAATGGCAACTTGTACAAATGCAAAAATATTTTTATTGCAAAGGAGATTATTTCTATGACTCGCATGCCGATATTGCCTGGGAACACTGCATTTGTGCCATACGACTCTATATCTTCGCATGACCATTTCATATTTCTTGGGTTTTCTTCGGAGAAAGGCAAAGGGACTGTTGAGAAATACGAAGTCTTGAGTGATTCTGTCAGTCTGATGTTTTCGTATAATTTTGATTATGATAAGTCTTATAAAGTAATAAGATCGTATTTGCTGACAGACAACACAGTTTATCTGGATAAGGCTCCCTTTCTGGCCATTAATGACCGCTTGCTAGAAATGTTTCTGTTTAGTAAGGACTCCTCAGATAAAGACTCTCTGATAGGCATCTCCTCATCCAGGGTCTATTTTATAGAAAAGAGCGAACCATCTTTGGGATCATCGTCAAGGAGTATACTGCAGCAAGGAGCTGATGACGAAGTTGTGATAAACGAAAACAGCATAAAAGTTCCTGAATTCATAAAAGATAAATCTCAGATAGAGCATTACATAAGAAATGAAGCTTTGATGCTTAAGTATGAAAAGATGGCTGTGAAAATCCAGGAAATAGAAAAAGGCGTCAATAAAAGAGAGAAAGATCTTAAGTTCGATTGGCATAAGCTGAGTGGTGACATGAAGGAGCTTGAAGAAAAGAGCAATTTGATAAGATCAAGGATAGTCAGCCTGACTGAAAAAGCAAGAAATGCTAAGCCTAAAGGTGATCTCGCTGAATTTTACAAGAAGATTGAGGCTTTGAAAGAGTCACTTGCTAATTTAAAGTTGGAAAAGCTAGGAAGTCTGAAGGAAAAGTTGAAAATTCAAAAGGCTATTTTGAAAAGTAAGATTAAGTAAAATGTTGTTGAATGAATGCTTTACAAGACATTTGTTTTTAAAAGTCTGTCCAGAAAAATATGATTGTTTAAAATTTGTATACAAGAAAAACTAAAGTATAATCTCTTGTAAAATTACTTATAAATACGAAATTTAGGCTCTACAATCAATCTTTACTTTTATATGCACCACTAAGCCTAATTAATTTGCTTTGATCTGTGAAAAAAAGTTTGATTTTTGGAGTGTTTTCTACAACAATGAACAAGTTTTGCAAAAATTGCATTTGTAGAAATTTTATCTCGCAAAATTTAGGATTTTGCATATAAGTCACACGTATTGAAAACACACAGGAGTAGATGTTTCTAATGAGTTTTGCTCCTCTGCTTGTTTAGGCCTTATTTTTTGGAAAATAAATGATCCCCAAAATGCTGGCTGAGCAAAAAGTTCGGATGTTTCTAGAAGTTTACAACTCAGAGGACAAAATACATGCTAGAGTCTTGAAAATGATGCTTGAGTCTTCAGACGGGCGAATGTGTGTGCTGGATGCAGCTGACGACCTTGTTAAAAATTCAACAAATGTAAAAAATTTGGAGATTCTCAAGAAGAAACTGAAGGAAAATACAGAAACAGCATTATTAAATGACTCAAGTGCCCCTTTATTTTCAGTAAATCCTAACCTCAACCTAAAAATTGCCAACTATTTGGCTGCAGACTCATCTCGTCCTCCTGAAAATTTTTATGATGTCCAATGTGAGAACAAAAACCTAGGAAATGAAAAAATTTTAGACGATAGAAATTCTGAGGATAAGCACAAACGGTTGAAACCAAACGAACAAGAGGCTTCGGATGACAGTCAAATCAGCATCCCAGGAATAAACGACGATTTCAAAGATGATTTTTCTGAACTGGCATATCCTCCAGCTAAGAACGAATTAAATTATTTGGAACCCAATTTTCTTTTCCATCATAGTGATAGGCCCAGAAATGTTTATTTTTCTGGGACTTCTCGGGACGATTTTAAATCCACCAATTCTATTAAATCAAATATTAAAAATGACGAGACTGCAGCTTTTGATTTCCCTCACTACAAAGAAGCATCTAGGGATGGACAGAATGAGAGAATGGGTCCTAGTCCAAAATTGGACTTTTCAGATTGTGTAAGCATGTTTCCTGAAAATTCTACTGCCCACAAGGATGATCTTGAAAATGATTATGTCTTTTACAATAACATTATAAGCACCCCTGAGTCAGGAATTACAAAGCCAAGAGACCCGTACTATTTATATCCTGTTCTGCAGTGTAAATTGTGTGGTCTGAGATTCTTCAAAGGTTCTACTGATGAATTTGGACTGCATATTGAAGACCATAGAAGAAAAACCAAGGCTTTGGGCGAGAGAATTGTTCTAAGAAGAGAGTTCTTCAATCTAAAGCCCAAAATAAAGATTGAAAAGCTAGATTTGACCGTTGAAGGAGATACAGAATTTCTTGTGTGGACGAAGGAGCCCCCTACCTGTGTTGTTTGTAAAAAAATTGTCAAAAAGATTTGGGCTGACGATCTTGAAAATTGGATTTTAGACAGTGGTGCAGAAATTAATGAGAAGGAAGTTGCTCACAAGAAGTGCATTGCATAGTTTCTGGTTGCACTCGCCAAGTTGTTTTTCACCTCTTTGCTTGTCATACTATTAAATTACGTCAGCTTTGAACCTATTTTTACAAAGTTTTTTAAAAAATTCAAGATAAAATATGATTTATTGATTAAAGATATTTTGAATATAATCACACTGATTGAGTCTAAGAATTTATTGCATTTTCAACCATTTATGGTTTTATTCTTAATCTTTTCGTTGCAAGACTATTTATTATTGATCTATCGTTATAGATTAGTTGTCATTAACCTATTGTTATAGATTATTGTTGCTAATCTATAATTATATGAGCATTCATTTTTTTCTAAAAAACGTATTTGTTTCTAGAAAATTGATTACAATGAACAGCAAGTAATTTACAATAAGCCTGATGTTTACATTGCAATTCGGTTCTGTTTTTAGAAGAATACATGTGTATTCCCATGGAATCTCAAGTATAAACAAACATCCAGCCAGAAACACGATTGATTCTGATATCTCAAAGCTGAAGTAAAGTGAAAATAAAATTTTTATCTTTTCTTTTGAGGCTATATACAGAATGTCAATCAAGTATGGCTTAGATATCAGTGCCTCTTTCTTTTTATCTTTGTTTAAAAATAGCCTATATTCTGAATTTAGCATAGTTGCAGCACCTATTTTAGATTTCATCAATTCAAAAGGTTCAGGACATTCACAGCAAGGCATGGGAGCCAGCAGTGAGATTACAAGTGACGAAAATCCCATGAAAAGTTTGATATTTGTTGGAATTACTATTGACTCTGATATCAAATACCCGATAAGCTCTATCTTTGAGATCAACTTGCATACGCTGCTTAGATTCGACCTGAAAATACCCGTATTGTAAGACTGGTTTAAAATAAAGCCTAGCGCAAAAAAGTATATTTGAGGGATGAAAAGATAAAGCAGATATGCCACGGAGGACATTATCAATTTAAACTTGGATCCTTTGATCGGAAAAATAGGCAATGAACATAGAATAGACCCAGCTATTGCGCCGTAAAACTTAGTGTTTGCACCGTTTTTTCTCTCGGAGGTTATCAGCAGTAGTGGAACTGAATACAAAACTAAGTCCTGAAGGATTTTTGGAGGAATTTCTGTGTTGAACATCAGGCTATAAATATTTATGAAAACAAATTAAAATATTTGTGAGATATTTGGTTGAATGTATCCTTATGATTATGAATGATAGTGGCTTGAATGATGGAATGAGTTTTCTTGAATATGCAGGCCACTTCAGAAGGCTCGCTTGCTCGAGAGCCCAATGAAGGAGTAAAGACTGCCATCTAGCTATGAAAAAACATTTACAATCAAAAGATTGTCCTACCGCTAATATTTTTTACCATTTTTAGAGTCTAAAATATAAAAACGCTTTGTATAACAATTTTGTGATAATAGCAGAAAGATTTATTTGTTTGTATAGGCATTTCAGAATTTGCCAGATGGTATATTTTTAGTAAACAGTACCTATTTAATGATGTCATTAGCCTTAAAACGTGAAATTAAAAATTCAATTATCTTCGTAAAGTATATCCAAAATCTTTTGTTTTACATCGTTGGAGAATTCCAAGTCTTTGCTTGTTAAGATATTCTCAATCCTCTCAAGCTTCTCAAAATAAAACTTTGTCTCGCTGTATGAAATTTTTACATAGTTTTTCAGTGCCTCGATTTTTTCATTTTTTTCACGCTCACTCTCTTGAAGAGCTTTGATCTTGCCTTCATAATCTCCATCAGCCATCTCTGGTCTGGTTTCCTGACTTTCCTTTTTAGAATAAAAAGATTGGTCCAGATCTTCAATCTTATCAGTCGCTGAATTCATGCTTTTTCCAGAATACTTCAAAGGTTCCTTTGCTGCATCAGCCTTAACATGGGTATCCTCTGATTTATTGCTGGGCATACCGTCCTTATTGCTAGATACGTTATCTTTATTAATATGTGCAGAAGTGTCATTTATACTTAAGCCTGCAATCTCGTTTGCCTGCTTCTTCATGTGTTCTTCTTTCTCCCAATACTTATAGAACCACTGGATAACCTCTAGATTATCTTGCATCTTTAAATTAGCCATCTTATCTATTGGAAAATAGTTTTTGATGTTGTTTCTGGTAAAATAAGCCTGTGCTAGCCGCAAATTAGCAAGATACTCGCCTGTATTTGCTGGATTTTTCTTGTATGGCGGAAAGTGTGGATCTAACCTCTTCAGCAGTGCACATAAAGCATCCCCCTTCCCAATGTCCTCTATCTTATCGATTTCAATCCCAAGACCTCTTAGCCAGTCGAGAATGAACTTTCTGCTCAGGACAGTCATGGATCGGTAGATTTTTTCTGAATATAAATTGTTTCAAGTAACAAACAAAGGCCTAGCAAAAACAGCCACTTCTTAAGAATGAGTAGCATTAATTTGATGAAGTTCAACGGCTTATTAAATTTAAAATTCCAATAAGATTAAGTTTAATTTTTAAATAGTGTCTTTGCACAGAGCATTGCCCATCAATGACTGTCCCATAGATTGTTTATCCTGAACAATATTGTAACACAATTGTTAATTAAAGAGTATTTAATTTCAAAGAATGCCTAACTGCTTTTATCTGCCAAGTGTTTGGCTTAAACATAGTTGCCGACTAAAGTCTTTTTTAAGTCTTTTTATAGGATTTCAGCTGTCCATAAAATACAAATGCCCATTACTAGGCTGCTCATTCTGAAATAGAATCAATGAAAACTATTTGATCAAGAATGTTGCTATTTACGACCATCTCGAATATTCTTGTTTATTTTCTGTTTTATGTTAAATCCAAAAATATTTACATTTGCCATTTATGGCTATTTTTAAGATACCCCATTCCATTATGGGTGTTAAAGCCAAAAATCTTTCACTTTCTGGGACAAAAAGACTGTTGAAGGAGTATCAGATGATTAGAGAAGACAAAAGCCTTGGGATTGAGGTCCGCTTGGACGAGTCAGAAAAAGGCGAAGAAATTTTGGATTCCTGGGATCTGTTCATTGATGGGCCAATTAATAGCTTGTACGAAGGATACATTCTGCATGCAAAAATGACATTTCCTACGCAGTATCCCTTCCAGCCGCCCACATTTGTTTTTATTTCCCCAATTTACCACCCGAATGTGTACGCAGATGGAACAGTATGCATTTCTATCCTCCACACGGATCAGGATGAGATAATCGACGCGGACATAGCCAACTGCACATGGACACCCGGGCTGAATGTGCGTACGGTTTGTTTAAGTATCATATCTCTCCTGAATGAGCCAAATATTTTCAGTGCTGCAAATGTTGACGCATCTAAGAAGTTCAGAGATCAAATAGAAGAGTATAAAGCTGAGGTCAAGAAAAGATTAGATGACAAGTGCCGTAAGATTAATAAAGTATTATGAGGAATTTAATGAAAAATTTATACTATTTTACAAAAAAATTTATTTTAATAACAAAAGTAATTCATTTTGTAAGCTAAGGATACTTATTAATACTAATGTATTTCGCTTAATATTTGACTATAAACTATAGTTAAACTACTGTGAAATTGTCTTTGTTGTCGTTAGGTCATAAATTAGTATTCTATATTTTCAAAGGCATTCTAAGACTGATTGGAAGTGAATAGACAGATACGCGAAAGCATTTTAATAACAATTTAAGACGTTGCAATCCTTCCAAAACAGTATTAAAAGTGAAAAAAGTCATGACAGGGATATTGATTCAAAGATATTAAATTTTATTTCAAATTCCTATTTTAAAAAACTTTTACACCTCAAACCATTATGAAGAGGCTTTGCAGCGAATCTTCTGTCTTCAAAGATAAAGTCCTTTGTCTTCAAAACTTCTGTTTCTGTTTTAAGAAAAAAGGTTTGTTCTTTGAAAAACTAAAAATTTTACGGACTCTTTTCAGAAGTAAAATCTAAATCTGATCTATAACCAACGGAAACACTTCTTGCAAAGAATGCTGAACACAAATAATTTAATCACCGTGAGTTTTTATCTCGCTGAGAAGATCCACTCCAACGCAAAAATGAACGAGGTGAAAGAAGGTCTTTACAAGAGCAATTAGCTGGAGCATCCTGACCATTACATTCTCCTTCTTTAAGTAGTATGTAGCTATGAAGCATAGCTCGGATCCAGTACACATAATCTTCAAAAATAGGTTGTTATAATAAATGTTCAGCAGATAATTGCCTTGAAAGCTTTTGTGGTGGGTTTTGACCAGAATCATGCTGATAAAATAAATAAAGTGGGAGATAAAGTCGAAAAGCACGTAAAAAATGCACTTCTTCTGGTGGTTTACCTTAGTCCCGGCGATTTTAAAGCAAATGACCATTGTTGAGACTCTGTCGATGACCATGTCCAGGCAGCTTCCAAGAACGGTTGCCTGATTGAAATATTTTGCAGCCATCCCGTCAAAATAGTCCATTCCGACACTCAAACTGTACAATGCAACAAAAGGAAGATTCTCACAGAAGACAGAGGCTAGCAGCAAGATCATCCTTGAATAATCAATTAAATTTGGTATGTTGAAAATCTCTTCAAGGCCCATGGGCACAGAAATTGTTTCTCTAAAATAAATTAAAATTGTTAGCAAAAAAGAATTTAATTAAAATACTATCATTACAGATTCAATTTCTAACAAGAATATTTTCTACTGAAATTGTCAATCAAGAAGATGTACGCAGTGTTTAAGATTTTATATTAGAGTACTTGTTTCAGTATTTTCTAGTTGTACTCAACCATAGATTAGCAAGTATATTTATAAGTTTCTGTTGAAATAGAAAATACTGAAAGGAGCATGGTGAATATAAGCTTGGCTAAAACCAATAGCTGCGTTATTTTCTAGGAAGCCTATTTAAATCAAAAAAAAATACAAGCACCTAAGAAGAATTTTGACATGCCATTATATCTATAAAAGCTTTTAATAATTGTCGATAGCAAAAAGTAAGCAATCATACTCAATTAAATATTAATCTCTCACTACAAACTCTGACTTTACTAATGTTTCAAATTTTTGCTAATAAAAAAATAATAAAAATTTTGACGATAAATGTTTTCAAAAATAAAATGTAGCTATGACAGCAATTACATTCCAATTGTTGTTAGAGAACAAAATAGAATCACAATTAAGAAAGCCGAGGCTTGCTCTGACGTCTTCGAGTTTAAGTCAGCAAGTTCTGATGGCACTTCCAAAGCAAAACTGAAAGTGCTGAGAAAGCTTCCAACAAAGTGGAAGGACACGTTTGTAGCAAACATAGACCATAAATTTGATTTCTATCCTTGTGATGCTGTAGGCATACTTGTTCCAAATCCAGATGAGGTTGTTAATGAGCTGTTTGAACTTTGTGGTTTTGAGGACATGACCGTTGTGATTGAAAGAGTTGGAATTTCGCCGTTTTTGTTTACAGGAAGCATCAAAGACTTCATAAAGTATAAGCTAGATTTAAATACACTTCCGAAGAAGTCACTTTTGATGAGACTGGCCAGAAATTCGAGCAAGAACAAGGAGTTGGAGTATATTTGCAGCAAAACAGGAACCTCGGACTATCTTGCTTTAGGTGAAAATTGGACCAGCTTGATAGATATAATAAGGGAATTTGAATGTAAGCCAACTCTTGAGGATCTTCTAGTGAACTGTGAATTGATTAAGCCTAGATATTATACTATTCTAAATAGTAAAGGCGATATTTTAGTCGGAATCGTCTCAAAGATTGTCGACAACAGTCTTCGTTTGGGACATTTCTCAAATTTTTTGTGCAACCTTCATAGTTCATCTTCTGGTGAAGCAGAAGTTGAAATATGCCTTAGAAAAAACAAATTGTGCGATAAAATCCCCTTGGACAACCTGATTTGCTTCTGCACGGGCACGGGAATTGCACCTTATATCGCTTTTCATAATTATCTGAAGGATAAACTAGGACCTTCTCAAAAAACTGTTTACTGTGGCTCTACAAAACTTGTTTATGGCTTCAGAAATGACGAGGATAATATTTTGAAGTATTTTGAGGTTGATGGGCCTATAGTAAATGTTAAATCAAGCAATAAAGATTATGTTTATGACAAGATTGAGACAATTCAGGATTGTTTGCCTGGATGCTGTGTATTCATTTGTGGAAACATCAGGGCACAGAAAGCTACTTTTTTAAAAATTTCAGAAAAGCTCCCGATACTGGTGCAAGAAAAAAGAATTTTCTTTGACAGCTGGCAATAATAAAAATAGGATAATAGAATGGTTCCTATTCTAATGCAATACATGTGTTTTTATTGTAAAAGGGGTATTTAAGAGCAGAAACAGCCAATAGTTTAGGTTTGTCAGGTGCCCAGTGTGAAGATCTCTAAACTCTTAAAAACAAGCTTAAGGCTTTATTTCAATTATTGTTGAGGGTCATTAGACAGATTTTTTGCACCAGGGGAGAGGAAACCTTGCATAAGTGCCTTAGTGGTGGCATAAATTGATAGCATCTCTCTGATATAGACTTTTATGAATGTTATCGCAGAAATTTTAATATTAATCTGCTGAATAAATACATTTTGATTTAGGCAACAAATTTTTCCAGAACCTGATTCTATTTTTTACCAAAGACAATCCAATTGACAATGTTGCAGGCCGTTTTTTGCAGGCTAAAACAAATAGCTGCAGGTTAAAGACAAGATGCAATTATCGAGTCTTGCTTCGTTAGTTTATGTTTTGTGCATAAAAACTACTCCCTCAGAGGTGAAACCAGAGTCTTTCAGTAAATCTTTAAATAATACAAAAGGCATTTGCCACTTTCATTTTTATTTGCTTACAAGACACAAAATCAGATATTAATTCTTATAATATTAGTCTTAAATTAGAGTCTGTTTATGCTTGTTAGATTATTATTTGTCAGGAACTAGACTTTTCTGTTGCTGCTAGAATCCCTGGATTTTTGCTGATTACTCAACTTTTTGAAAAATTCTTTAAAGGACAAATATGCCCATAAAAATGGACTTTAACAGTGAAATAAAAATTGTTTCTAGCAGAAAAATATCCGAAAAGGACGCCTACGAACAAATTTTGGACTTTGAAAGTGAGAATAATGATCTTGATGGAATATATAAGATACAGATTAATGAAGTTCTGGATGTTCTAAAGAAAGGAATAGACTATACTGCTATTAATGATGCTCATGAATAGTTTGAATTAGCTGCAGCTAATGTCTGGAGGAGAGCAAACGGAATACCTCAACAGATTTAAATTAAGCTGTTTGTGAATAAAATTTTGAAAATTCAAATTTTACAAATGCAATCTTTTGCTTTTATTTGTAGTTTTAAGGAAAAGGTAGTTGACTCTTCTTAGTGATTAAAATGGCTAGAGAACTGTTGCCGATCAACTTTATTATAAAAACACCTTGTTTTGCTGAACTACTTCTATAGGTCTTAAAATAGATGCAATAAAAAATGTGCCATAATTTATTTATTCATGCTTATTTCCTTTCAACTGGGCTTCTCATATATTTTGGAAAACAGAAAGCATAGGAACTCTCTCCATAAAGAATAATATATAACAGAATTGAAAAGCAGGGATGTGTGTAGCATTAAAGGAGAAGTTTTGGAATTTTTTATTTTTGGAAAAAAACCATTGGTCTGTCGAAGTTTTGCATAAAAATTACAACAATATCGTATGAAGATTTATTTATGCAGCCCTGCTCACAAATGCTAACCTTCTTGCAGTTTAGATTACAAACGCTTTTATTTCAGAACTCCTTGCATTACTCCAGAAAAATGTGCTCATTTTTACTGTTGAATTGCCCCAAACCTTGACGGTTGAAAGCAGATTCCCAGTAAACATCTTAAAAAACTCGTCAGCTTGTAAATTGTAATCTAAATCCCCTTTATAAAGAAAATAGGGGAAGTCATCAATTCCGTAGACACCTAGCGAAGATATAGCATTAGAGGCGTAGCTAAACTCATTGTCGAGGCTGGTTGTGACCACTGTTACGTTTGCTGGGATATGCCTCTCGTCTAGCAGTGTCGATGCTTGGCAGGTGTCCAATATCAGTAGTAAGTTGTTTATTCTTTTAGAAACACCTTGAAGAATATCCATCAAATCGTTCTTGAAGATAAAATATCTATCACAGACCTTGAAGAATCCTTCTCTCCCGTGCCCACACATATAAATTACAATGTTGTCGTTTTCATCTAGACTCTTGAGTCTTTCGTTCTTTAAATTTATAATATCTAAAATTACATTTTCAGTGAGGTATCTATAATGCATCCTATTCTTCATCCTACATTTTTCTATGCATTCGTCTGCCATAAAGTATATTCTGTCTTTATCAGGGTTCCTGGCATCCTGATGGGGGTCGTCCTGAAATACAGTGAAGATATTGTCCTCTGGTATTCCGTCCCTCTTGAAGATCTCGTACAATATTTGGATATTAGACATGTGTCTGTAATTTATGTATCCTTTTGATGTGTTTATTAGTATGGAGTAATTTCTGCACAGCATTGACACAACAAACAAAAAAATCATGGGATTTGAAAATCTTTTATTTAAAAGATAAGATCAAAATATATTAAACTGCAAAGGCTGTGTTGTTGAGAAGTTTTTATCAAACAACCTTTATGATATACACTTATACGACAAGATACTAAGAAGAGCAAGTTCATCGGTTTGTACAAAATAAGCACGCAGTTTAATAGTTTTAGTGCACAACAGTAATTTTCGGCAAAACATGTTTTCATTAGATAACACTTCATGGTACTTTATAGTAAAACTTTATAGTGTTTTTAAACTATTCCCTTTTGTTTAAAAAAAAATCTCTTAAGCTCTACTATTCATAAGATGTATCTTTGCTAAGCATCTGGTGATTGCACACAGAAACTTACTGTGCCACATTACATCAATGATCATCAGCACAAAAAAAACTTAAATGCAAATAAAAATATTTTGAT
>Ga0308169_10000510_pt1 | contig 56779 bp, 19 predicted proteins | sample PhyBR1_2_FD_202139 | JGI IMG/M metagenome (GOLD analysis project Ga0308169, IMG submission 202139) | Phyllosphere microbial communities from UC Gill Tract Community Farm, Albany, California, United States - DLSLSB.R1 | ecosystem: Host-associated > Plants > Phyllosphere > Unclassified | place... | reverse complement strand
TCATTGCTGAGCAACGTTAATACTTTTGTGAACATTTGATAATTTAAGTAATCAACAGCGCTTACGCAGCTGTTGGCACCTTCATCAAACGCCCACACTTATCGACTGTTAATTTTTAAAGAACTTTGTTCGGTACTGCCTTGCTGCGTTTGCGAATCGTTGTGTTCGTCAGCAGCAGAGAAGCGAGATTATGCAGTGTTTCGTTTAACTCGTCAACCCCGTCTTTTTTGCTTCGCTACAGTTTCCTGTAGAGCAACGCCAGCTTAACTACTTGATTTCGCTATGCTTTTGTTGCCTCGCCGAAGCGGAGGCGAACTATAGCAAAGCCTCCGGGAACTTGGCAAGCCCTGCTGTCTTTAATGTCCGTTACCAGATGAACGCGGTGCACACGGTGCGCTCATCGATAATTTTGTAGGCGATCTGGCAATGATCGCTGCCCTGCAGCGCCGCGCATTCCCCATCCATGATCCTGAATGACAGCGAGCGCTTCGCCAGGTCCACATGCGTGAGCCCGATGGTGGAAAAGTCGAGAAAGCGCTTCACTGTGCCAAACATCGCCTTGTAAAAACTTTCCTTGGCTGAAAACACCAGCGTCATCATCAAACCGAAGGGCGCCACGTGGGCCAGCGTCCGCATGTAGTCGATTTCCGCGTCCGACAGGACAATGTCGATCATGCCCTTCCAGGCCTCGGCCTCCATCACGGTTTCGATGTCGATGCCGGCGCCTGTATACAAGCTGCGAGGCAGCACCGTGGCCGCCGCCAGCGTGTGGTTGTGGGTGATGCTGCCGATGAGGCCTGCCGGCCAGATGGGTTCGCGCGAAGGGCCGATCGGCACGTCGCCGCTTTGCTGTCCATGCTGCAGCAAAGCGGCGCGCGCGCACAGGCGGCCGTGGAAAAACTCCGCCTGCCGCTTACGCACGCTGACGGCGATCTGTGGCGGCAGCGCCAGCGCTTCCCTGGCGAACCAGCCCTGCTCGAAACGCGCATGGTCGACCCGGCTCACGAACAGCGACAAGGCCCCGTGCTGCTCCAACAGTATGCTCCAGCGGCTCACGCCCGCTTCCTGCGCCTGTGCAATCACGATGTCATCCTTTCCTTCCCGTACTCCGGGGCCAGTGCGTCGGCCACGCACGCAAGCACCTCGGCGCGGCACGCATCGATGAAGAAGTGGTCGCCGTCGAACATCGCAAAGTCGCACGATGCACTGGTTTCCTTGCGCCAGCCGTCCAGCTGTGCGAGATCGACATGCGCATCGTCCCGTCCCGCCAGCACCGTGAACGGTACCGGCAAGCGCAGGAAGCTGCGGTAGGCGTAGTTCTCCACCAGGGCGAAATCGGCCCGGATCATCGGCAGCACCAGCGCCATCAGCTCGCGGTGCGCCAGCAGTTCGGCCGGCGTACCGTTGTACTGGCGCAAGGCGGCAATCAACTGCGCGTCGGGCAGCAGGTGCAGCCGCGGCAGATTGCAGCGCATCGCCGGCGCGTCGGAACCGGACACGAATACCCGCACCGGGAGCGCCAGGCGCTGCCGCATGCAATGGCGCGCCAGCTCGAAAGCGAGCAGTGCACCCAGGCTATGGCCGAAAAACGCGAACGGCAGCGGCCCCTGGCGCGCGATGACGGCGGCCACCGCTTCGACCACCTGCGCCAGCGCCGACAGCGGCGCTTCGCCCATGCGCGCCCCGTGCCCTGGAAGCTGCACCGCGCACACTTCAACCTCGGGCCCGAGCAGCGCCTGCCACCCGGCATAGACCGCGGCGCTGCCGCCGGCATAGGAAAAGCAATACAGTCGCATCAGCGGCGCCGCCTGCGGGCGCCGCACCAGCCATGGGCTTGCCATCATAAGGTTCCCTCCCGCTTGCCGTACTCGCTCAGAATGGCTCCGGTACCGCGTCGCCGACCAGTTTCATGCGTCCGTGCGCGATGAGGATCTCGCGCTTGCCGAACAGGCGCGCCGCGTAGATATCCTCGTTGCGCAGCTTCTCGACCAGCAGGTTGCTTTCCAGGATGGGCTCCGATTCGTCATCGTAGGAAATGGACGAGATGAAGCGCAAGGCCGGCTCGGCGCCCATCGCATACACGAACACCGAGTTGGGCTTGAAGCAGCTCACCAGATTGTAGGCGCGCTCGCAGTCCGACCCGTTCAGGCGGCGCGACTGGTCCTGGCTGCGGGTGAGCCCCTTGGTCAGGAAGCTGCCATACAGCCACGACATCGGCGCGCCGCGGCATTCCATGCCGATGAAGATGGTGTCGATGCGGCCCAGCTTGTTGGCGATCAGGCGATACATGTCGGTGTCGAGATTGTTCGAGTCGGCCAGGAACATGGTCGATGCGCCGTTGTCGCGGATCGCGTAGCCGAGCTTGCCGATGATGTTCATGTCGCCGTGCTCGCCCAGGAACGGCAGGCCGGTGATCGCGCCCTGCGGCAGCGCAATGCTCTCCAGTTCGCCCAGTTCGATCACGTTCGGGAAGCCGCAGCTGTTCAGGATCATCTTGAGCGACGGGTCGGTAATGCCATTGCCGCTGGTTTTCGGCACCACGATGGCGCCGATCCGGCTGCGGATCTGCAGCAGCGTTTCGAACAGCACGTGGTCCGAATGGTTGTGCGTGAGCAGCACATAGTCGATGCGCTCCGGCAGGTCCAGGTCGCTGAACGATGGAATGCCGTTGGCGTCGGCCGACGGGATGAACGGGTCGACCATGATCGACACGTTGCGGCTCTGGATAAGGGCCGAGGCGTGGGCGAAGTAGCGCACGCGCAAGCCCTCGCCGTCGAATTCGGCGCCCGGGTTCGGCGCGCGCGGCTGCTCCGTCACCAAGTGTTCGAGCTGCTCCGGGCCGCAGGCGCCATTGCTCAGTTTGCCAACGAGCGCGGCCAGCGTATCGAATTCGATCGGCTCATGCTTGGCCGCCATCAGCGTGTCGACATCGCTGCTGGCAAACGGCACCTGCAGCACGAAACCCGGATCGCCCGCGAAGCAAGGGGTCGACAGTGCGAACGGACGATTGTCCATGTCGGACTTGATCAGGCGCAGGCTTTGGAAACGGTCGGTACTGAATTTTTCGTACACCAGCGCTTCGATGAGGCGCAAGGCCGGGCGGCTGCGGATATCGTAGGTCAGTTCGGTAATACCGCGCAGTTCGGACGGCAGGTCGGCATACAGGGGTTCGACCGAGCTGCCGTCGAGCGCATTGAGACGCTCGTGGAACGCGAACACCTGGTTTGCCAGCCCGCTCAGTTCCGCGAGCGAGGCCCGGGTATCGCGTGCGAACTGCTCGACGTTGGCCACATCACCCTGGTAGTTGATGAAAGGGCCACCGATCAGCGACGGGTCGCGCGCGGCATTGATGTGCACCTGCGGCGACTTGACATACGACTCGAGCAGCTTCAGGTGATTGTTATTGGTGATCATGCCCAGCGTCGGCGGATAAATCAGGAAGGGCCACGCATACCAGCCATTGACGCGGGGTTCGAATGCGATATCGCTGCGGAAAAGTACTTTGCGGGACATGTCTTGTTTCTCCAATGAATAATCGATTGTTGGTTGGCGCTGCATGCGCCCCTTGGCCCATGCAGCGCGGTCTCATTGCATTTCAGCCACGCAGTGCCAGCACCGGCCGCAATCCCACCGCCGCCAGCGTGTGGCGCAGTGCCGCCAGTGCCGCCATCAGCGCCGTGACCAGCACCGCCGCCAGCAGCGGCCAGGCCCCGATCGGCGCGCGTTCCACGTAACCGCCCAGGTATTGGGCGCTGGCCAGCCATGCCAGCGGCAGGCCGATCGCCAGGCCCATGCCCAGCAGCATGCCGAATTCGCGTGCCAGCACGCCGGCAATCGCGCCGTTGCCGGCGCCGTGCAGCTTGCGCAGCACGATTTCACGGGTCTTGATGCGCACCGTATAGGCAGCCAGCGAATACACGCCCAGCCCGGCGAGCGACAGCGCCATCACGCTGGCTGCGGTAATCAGGCCGCCGACCATCCGGTCCTGCTTGTAGTGCTCGGCCAGGTAGGCGTCGACCGTATCGACTGCCGCCACGTCCTGGGCGAACTGGCCGGCCCACGCGGCCTGGAGCGCCTTGCGCGCCGCCGCCACGTCGCTCACCCGCATGGTCAGCACGGCGCCGGGGCCGAACTGGCCGTCGTTCATGAAGAACATCTGGGCGCCGGCTTCGGCGTGCGCGGTTTCCTGGCGCACGCGCTCGATCACGGCCGCCACCCGCACGAACTTGCCGTCGCTGCCCTTCAGGCTCGCGCCGACGGCATCCTGGACATTGGCAAAGCCAAGCTGGGTGGCGCCGGTACGGTCCAGCACCACCAACCTGTCGCCGGACGCCGCCGCCGTGCCGGCCGCGTCCGCGGGCGCCGCCGCCGGGGTGAGCTGGCCGGCCAGCAGTGTGATGTCGTAGACCTTGAAGAAGGCCGCGTCCACCGAGTTCAGGCGAATCAGCACCGGATTGGGGTTGCTGCCGGTCGTGAACGCATCGTTCTGGCCGGCCGGGTTACGGCCCGGCACATCGTCGCTCCAGGCCGCGCTGCTCACCCCCGGGACGCGCAACATCGCCTCGCGCAGCGCCATGGCCGCCTGCGGCGTGGCCGTGGCCGGCAAGGTCACCGCCAGCAAGCCCTCGGTCCGGAAGCCGCGGTCGAGATGGCGCACGAAATGGCTCTGCCACATGATCACCAGCGCCACCGCCGACAGCGTGATGGCCGCGCCGAACTGCAGCGCCGTCATCGCGCGCCGCACCCAGCGCCCGCTCGCGTTTTCGCTGTGGCTGCGGCCGGCCAGCGACGCGGCGCAGCGAATCCCGAGCGCGATCCGGGCCGGGTACAGGCCGGTGGCCAGGCCCAGCGCCACGCAGCCCGCGAGCAGCCCCAGCAGCATGCCGGGGGAAAACAGCCGGTTGTCGAAGCGGTAATTGAGCAGTTCGCCAAAGCCGGGCGCCAGCAGGTAGGCGATCAGCACGCCGATGACACCGGCCAGCATGGCCACCACCATCGATTCGCCGATCAGCTGGCCGGCCAGCCGCGCCGGGCTGGCGCCGAGCGCCTTGCGCACGCCGATCTCGCGCTGGCGCGCCAGCGTGCGCACGGTGGTCAGGTTGACGTAGTTGACACTGGCGAGTGCCAGCATGGCCAGCGCCGCCGCCGCCAGCGCGCCGTACAGCAGGCGCCTGGCGCCGCTGCCGGCACCGTGCCACGCCAGCTGGTCCATCGGCATGGCGCGCAGGAAGGCCACCTTGCGGCCGTTGGCGATCCAGCCCGGCGGCACTTCCCTGGTCACCGGCGAATGGTCGAACAGGGTCTGGGCAATGGCGCCCAGCTGTTCGGCGCTGGCGCCCGGGGCGAGGGTCGCGTACACCCGGCCCGACAGCGCAAACCAGCCTTCGCGCTCCTCCTGCCCGAGCACGTTGAGGACCGAGTTGAACGGCGCCAGCGCCTCGAACTGCAGCGCGCTGTTGCCGCCCTGGCGCGGCAGCACCGCAGCCACCGTGACCGTCTTGCCGCCCACGGCCAGCTGGCGACCCAGCACGTCGCGGCGGCCGAACAGGCGCTCGGCCGCCGGCGCCGTCAGCGCCACGCTGTCCGGACGGGTCAGCGCGGCGGCCAGGTCGCCGGCGTCGCTGCGCAGGCCGAACATGGACGCCACGTCGGCATCGGCAAACACCATGTCGAGCCTGGCCACCTGCTCGCCCGCCTTGGCCGAGACAGCGGTCTTGAGCGCGCGCGCCGACTGCACGATCGGTGCCCGGGCGTCATGCAGGGCATCGCGCAGCACGAATGGCGTCCCGCCCGTCCAGTCGATCTTGCGGTCGGGGATATTGGGCTTGAAGTCCATCGCCACCATCCGGTCCGGCCGGGCGATCTGCGATTCGGGGAACATGGCGTCGGCCACCAGGCCCATGATCAGGTAGCTGCACGCCACGGCCATGGACAGGCCCAGCACCACGATGGCCGAGTAGACCGGGGTCGCCGCCAGCTGCTGCCAGCCGGTGCGCACGTCACTGAGCTTGATCATCCGACCCTCCGCAGCGTCACGTCGTCGTTGACCACGCGGCCATCGAGCAGGTTGATCACGCGGCCGGCCTGGCGCGCATGCTCGGGCGAGTGGGTGACCATGACCAGGGTGGTGCCTTCGTCGTTCAGTTCCTGCAGGATGCGCATGACTTCGTCGCCATGCACGCTGTCGAGGTTGCCGGTCGGCTCGTCGGCCAGCAGCAATGCCGGACGGGTGACGATGGCGCGCGCGATCGCCACGCGCTGCTGCTGGCCGCCCGACAGCTGCGACGGCTTGTGGCCGGCGCGGTGGCGCACGCCCAGGCGCGTCATGGCCGCTTCCACGCGCGCCTTGCGCTCGGCCGCCGGCAGCTCGCCGTATTCGAGGGCCAGCGCGATGTTCTGCTCCACGCTGAGCTCATCGATCAGGTTGAAGTTCTGGAAAATAAAGCCGACCTGGCCGCGCCGCAGCTTGTTGAGCTCGCGCTCGCTGGCGCCGCCCACGTTGTTGCCGAGGAAACGCATCTCGCCGCTGTCGGCGGCGTCGAGCAGACCCAGGATCGACAGCAGGGTCGACTTGCCGCAGCCCGAGGGACCGGTGATGGCCACGTACTCGCCCTGCTCGATATGCAGGCTGATCTGGTTGAGGGCCGCGGTCTCGAGGTCGCCGACGCGGTGCAGTTTGCTCACATTTTGTAGTTGTAACATTCAGACACTCCTTGGATAAGTGGAAAGTTTTCGGTATTCATTCGCTCAGGCGCAGGCTGGCCACTTCGCCGAAGCGGCGGTAGCCGGAGACGACCACCCGTTCGCCCGCGGCGAGGCCGCCCAGGACTTCGACCTTGCCTGCCGCGCGCCGGCCCAGCTTGACGCTGCGGCGCGTGGCGTGGCCGCCGTCGGCGTCGAGCACGAACACCCAGGCGCCGCCGCTGTCGGCATAAAAGGCACCGTCCTGCAGCAGCAGCGCGCGTGCGCTCTGGCCCAGCGTGACCTGGGTGTCGAGGCTCTTGCCCGGCTGCAGGCCGGCCGGGGCGGCACCATCGAACTGCAGCAACATCGTGAAGCGGCCGTCCTTGACCTGCGGGTTGATCTGCGACACGGTCAGCGCATAGCCCTGCCCGCCCTGCTCGACCTTGCCCTTGAGCCCGGTCGCCATGCGGTTCAGGTAGTACTCGTCGACCGAGGCCGACAGCTTGAACTGGCCGGCGCTGTCGATGCGGCCGACGCGGTCGGTGGTCTTGACCGATTCGCCCACCTGCAGCGAAAAGCCGGTCAGGCGGCCGTCGACCGGAGCGCGCACCGCCAGCTGCTCGGCGCTGGCCCGCACCAGGCGCAAGCCCTGGTTCAGGCCGGTGATGGCGGCGTCGAATTCCTTGATCGACTGGTCGCGGATCCGGAACTCGGCCGTCGCGTCGGCCCGGGTCTGCGCCAGCAGCCGCTTTTGCTGGACCAGCTTGGCGGTCGACTCGTCGAGCACCGCCGCCGACACGAAGCCGCGCCGGGCCAGTTCGGCCTGCCGCGTGTGTTCGATGTCGGCCCGCTCGACCGCATACTCGAAGCCGGCCAGGTCGCGCTGGTAGCCGGCCTTGGAGGCGGCCAGCGCCGCGCGCATGGTCGACAGGTTGGCAAGCTGCTGGGCCACATCGGCCGAGCGCGCCAGTGCTTCCTGGTCGCGCTGCGGGTTCGACAGGCGGAACAGCAGTTCGCCCCGCTTTACCGTGGCGCCGTCGCGCACCAGCACTTCTTCGACCCGCCCGCCCTCGGTGGCGTCCAGGAATACCGACGACAGCGGCACCACGGTGCTGCGCACCGCCAGCGCGTCCTGGAACACGCCGTCGGCGACGGTCGCGATATCGAGTTCGCTGGCGGCGACCGCAAAGCCGCGCGGCAGCATCAGCCAGACGGCGGCCGCCAGGAGGGCCACGGCGGCCGCGCCGGCGCCGACCTTGATCCAGCGGCGGCGCGGGTCACGCGCCAGCACGCGGTCCATCGCGGCGCCGCTGTGGGCATGGGGCAGCGGCGACACCCGTGCGTTAGTGGCTTCGTTCATCGTCATACCGCCGGGGTGTAGAAATAACTGCGGCGGTAGGCGATCCTGCCGTCACGGAAGCGGTAGATTTCGGCGTAGTGGATATCGACCGCGGAATCGTCCCGCTTGCGCCCCAGGAAGTGGCCGCACGACATCGCGCTGCCGGCGTCGTCCACGAAATCGAGGATCGCGTGGCAGCCGTCGCGGATCACGCGCTGGTTCTGGTAAAAGTCGACGATCTGGCCGATCCCGGAGAAGGCCTGGTAGCCGGGACGTTCGTACACCGCGTCCGGATGCATCAGTTCCGCGAGCTCCTCGAAACGGCAGGCGTCGATTGCACTGAACATCTTGCGCACAAGTTTTTCATTGGCCATGTTGATTCTCCTCAAAAACATCAGTGGAAAGCCGCTTACGCGCGGCGCATGAACATCGACTGGTTGACGCTGGCCGTTTCGCGTGCGCGCGGCAGCTCGACCCGGGTCACCAAGCCGTCGGCCATCACGATGACCTTGTCGGCGATGTCGAAATAGCGGTCGTCGTGGGTGATCGCCACTACCGCCTTGCCGCGCGCCTTCAGGGCCGGCAGCACCTCGTGGTAGAACACCTCCTTGAACACCGGGTCCTGGTCGGCGGCCCATTCGTCGAACAGGTAGAGTTCCTTGTCCTCGATGAACGCGGCCAGCAGGGCCATGCGGCGGCGCTGGCCGTCCGACAGCGCCAGCGTCGAGAACTTGCCGTCCTGATAAGTCACCTTGCCGTCGAGCCGCAGCGCTTTCAGGAAGTGCTGCACCTCGGCCGCGTCGACCGTCACGCCGAGCAAGCGGTCGAACAGGTAATAGTCCGAATAGATGGCCGAGACGCTCTGGCGCGCGGTGCCGATGGTGTCGCGGCCGATGGCCGTGTCGCCGAAATACAGCGTGCCGCCCGACGCCCGGTAGTGCAGCGTGAGCAGCTTGCACAGGGTCGATTTGCCGGAGCCGTTGCCGCCCACGACCATCGTGATTTCGCCCTTGGCGAACTCGAGGTCGATCGGGCCGATCCGGAAGCCCTCGGCATCGCCCGCGCCGTCGCCCGGCTGGTGCTGGTAGCACACCTGGTCGAAGCGGATCGTGTCCCATTCCAGCCGGGTGGGCGCGGCCGGGCCGATGTCCTCTTCCGACAGGCGCCCGCTCAGCTCGTTCACGCGGCGCAGCGCGATCTTGGAGCGCGCGACTTCCGGCAGCAGGCGCAGCATGCCCGACACCGGGCCGGTGATATACAGCAGCACCATGATGGCGCCCAGCAGCTCCTCGGTGCGGATCGCGTGGTAGTTGACGAAGATGAAGGTGACCGCGCCGATGATGAAAAAGCTCAGCATTTCGCCGTAGTTGGCCGATACCCGGACCACCGTGTTGGCGCCCTGCTGGGCCTCGAACAGGTCGTTTTCGTAGCGCAGCAGCATGCTGTCGAAAAAGGCGGCGCGCTTCTCGTCGTTGAGCTTGAGCTCCTTCACGCCGCGCACCAGGCCCTGGATGGCTTCCTGCAGCGCGTCCTGGCTCTTTCCGCCGAGGATGAAGTAACGCTGGCCCAGGATCATCGGCAGCTGGTAGGTGACGATGCCGAAGACGATGGCGCCGAGCACGAACCAGAAGATCGACACGTCCAGGTACAGCAGGAAGCCGAGCATGCCGGCCACGGTCACGCCGGCCACCAGCAAGTCCGGCAGCAGCTGCGTGCCGGCCACCACCGTGGGCAGGTCGGCCGTCATCGCCGAAACGAGCTTGGGCACGCCGATTTTTTCCAGCGACGGCAACGGAGCCCGCGCGATCCGCTCATACAGCTGGATGCGCAGGTCGGACGCCAGCTTCATCGACACCCGCGACAGCCCCACCTGGGAAAAGGTGCGCGCCACCACGATGAACAGGCAGATGGCCGCGAACAGTGCCGCCACCGGCGCGTTGGCCACTTGCAGCCACAGCACTTCGACCGGGCCACTGTCGACGGTGGCAAAGCGCGGTTCGGGCGGGCGCAGCGCGTTGATCATCAGCGGGATGAGCAGCGCGTAAGCGGCGCCCGACAGCACGCCCAGCAGTATGGAGGCGAACACCCGGTTCGGGGCTTTCTTGGACAACATGGAAAACAGGCTCATTTGGGCGCTCCGGAATGGACGGGTGCTGCAAGTTGGAAGAATTCGACCCGGGAGAACGGCGCCACCATGTCGTCGTAGTGGGCGCTGAGCAGGTTGCCCGACTGGCCGGTCGAATTCATGTAGGTGTGGACCACCGCGGCCGGCTGCATGCCGATCACCTGGCGGAATCCGGCGCCGAGGTGCTGGCGGTAACCCTTCTTGGCCTCGAACGTGGAGGCGGCCACGTTGACCGTGTTTTCCGATCCGCCGCTGGGCATGCCGCGCTCGAAGAAGCGGTCCAGGGGCTTGACCTGGCTGAACGGCGTGTGGCCGTACAGCGCCGTCTGCAGGCCGCCCCAGGACCACGACGCCATCGAGCGGTCACCCTTGAGCTCATAGATCTCGTCGATGGCCGCCTGCAGCGAGGCGCGCAGCACGTCCTGGCAGCTGTCCTTGCCGGCCGTCGCCACGGCACCGCACCAGCCGGCCTGCTGGCCGGTGACGATGGCGCGCAGGGTGTCGACCTGGATGTCGTCGGACAGGCCGCGCAGCATGTTGCCCTGTTCCGGCTTGTTCCAGTAGCCCTTGAACCGGGCGTCGAAGAGCTGCCGGCGCAGGTGCCGCATCCAGACCTGGTAGATGGCGGCGGCCTGGCTGGCGCTGCCCATGTCGCCGTTCCACTGCTTGAGCCAGACCAGGGCCTGGCGCTGCGCGTCGTTGGCCGGCGCCACCTGCACCAGCGCCGCCAGCATGGCGCGCGCGTCCAGGTCCAGCGTATCGGCCTGCATGCGCTGCATGTCGGCCAGCGTCAGGCGCCTGCCACCCGCCGCTTTTTCGCGCAGCATCTGCTCGATGCGCGTGGCGCGCGTCGGCGCCGCCCAGTCCTGCGAAATGAAGTACGGGTAAGCGGGCCCGACGACGCTGTTGTTGGCGCTGACGATGAAGCCCGATGGCGGGTTGTACACCTGGGGCATGCGGTCGGCCGGGATGAAGCCGTTCCAGGCATGGCTGTCATCCCAGCCCGGAGCCGGCAGGGTGCCGTTGCCCTGGGCGCGCAGTGGGACACGGCCGGCGCCCAGGTAGCCGATGTTGCCCTTGCGGTCGGCGTACACCAGGTTCAGGGCCGGCGCCACGTGCAGCGCCAGGGCCTGCTTGAAACCGGCCCAGTCGACGGCCTGGTTGAGGCGGAAAAACGCCTCGTAACTGGTGTCGCGCGGGTCCAGCGCGGTCCAGCGCAGCGCCACCGGCTGGTCGAACATCTTGAACATGTCCGAGACGATCGGGCCATGGCGGCTGGCACGCACCTGCACCGTCAGCGGCTCGTAGCGCGGGTGCAGGAAGGCGGGAAAGTCGGCGCGCACCTTGATCGTTTCGCTGCGCGTGGCAAAGTCGCTCCAGCCGGCGTTGCTGGCATAGCGGCCGGCGTTGGCCGGATCAGTGCGCTCCAGGTACAGGTCCTGGGCGTCGGCCATCATGTTGGTGCCGCCCCATGCGATGTGCTGGTTATGGCCGAAAATGACCACCGGCAGGCCGACCAGGCTCATGCCGCCGACGTCGAGCGTCTTGCCCCTGGCGTTGACCACGTACCACAGTGACGGCATTTGCAGGCTCAGGTGCGGATCGTTGGCCAGCAGCGCGCCGCCGTCGGCGCTGTGGCTGCCCGCCACCGCCCAGGCATTGCTGCCCACGCCGCGCGCCCCCAGGCCCAGGCCGGCGTTCAGTTCCTGCTTCTGGAACGCCAACATGCGCGCCATGCCGGCGGTGGCGCCGTGCTTGCCGCCGCCGTCGCCGCCCTGGCTGCCCTGGTTGCCGCCGTGGTTGCCGCGATCGGCGAGCATCGTGTTGCCCGCGCTGTTGTCCGGGAACAGCACCGCGATGCTGGCCGGATCCAGGTTCTGGCTGGCCAGGTGGCGGCCCATCTCGCGGCTGAAATTGCCGCCCAGGTTCAGGGCGAACATCTTGATCCAGGCCAGCGAGTCGTACACCGTCCATGGCTCCGGTTGCAGGCCGAACATGGTGAATTCGGGCGGCAGGCTGGCCAGCGATGCCCTGCCTGCATTCACGCCGGCGGTGTAGGCCGTCAGCGATGCCTGCGCCTGCTTGCTCAGCGCCGGCCAGGCCGAGTGCGCGGCGCCGTACAGGTCGAGCGTGCGGAACCAGATATCGCGCTGCACGCTGTCCTTGCCGAACACTTCGCTCAGGCGGCCCTGGGCCACGCGGCGCTGCATCTCCAGTTGCCACAGGCGGTCCTGGGCGTGTACGTAGCCGATGGCGTAGTAGGCGTCATTGTCGGCGCTGGCCTCGATCTGCGGCACGCCATGGATGTCGCGCCGCACCGTCACCGGGGCCGAAACGCCTTCGGTGAGCTGCAGCGTGCCCTGCGCCGGCAGGCTCTCGCGCAGCCAGGCCAACAGGAATGCGCCGCCGATCAGCAGCGGCAGCAGCAGCACCACCACCAGCCGCGTCAGCAGCGGGGCGCCTCTCGTGATTGTCGTCAGTCGTGCAAACATGGCAAACCTTATTTGTTTTCAAAGCATTGGGGGAAGCCGCGGCGCGGGTGGCGCGCGGCCCTGCGTCGGAGCGGCATGGCTTACACGGCGCTCTCCTTGATAACCTCGGTCAGCCACGCGGCCAGCCTGTTCACATGGGGCTCGGACAGCAGCGTCATGTGGTTGCCCGGTCCGTCCCATTGCACCAGCTCGGCCGCCTGGGCGCGCCAGCCCGCCAGCAGTTGCGCGTGCTCCATCTCGCGGCCGGGGTGCTCCACCAGTACCAGGTGCTGGCGGCCCGGGTAGGGCTGGCCGGGCTGGTAGTGGGCGTTCAGGTTGGCCGCGAACACGCGCACGATGCCGCGCATGGTTTGCAGGCTGGTGCGGGCCGGCAGCAGCCCCGCCTTGACGACCCGTCCCAACAGCAGGGCAAGCTGCTGTTCGTGGGTCAGCGGGGCGAAGTCGGCCGCCGTCAGCCGCATCGGCGTGGCCAGGCTCAGGTCGAACAAGCCAGCCAGCCGCACCAGCGCGGCAACCCGCGGCAGGTGACCCGGCACGCTGCCGGCCGTGGCCGGCACCCGGCTGTCCAGCACCACCAGGCTGGCCACGGTCTCGCCCGCGGCCTGCAGCTGGCGCGCCATCTCGGCCGCCACCCAGCCGCCGAACGAGTGCCCCAGCAGGTGATACGGTCCGCACGGCACCACCTCGCGCATGGCCCGGACATACGAGCGCGCCATGCTTTCGACGTCGACGTGCGGCGCCATGCGTCCGCACAGGCCGCGCGGCTGCAACCCGTACACCGGCAGGCTGGGCGGCAGTCCCTGGACCAAGGCGTTGAACGCCGTGACGCTGGCGCCGGCGCCCGGCACACAGAACAGCGGCGCCACGCCCGGCTCGCCGCGCTGGATCGTGAAGCGCGGCGAGTAGCGCAGTTCCGGCGCGGCCGCGCGCTGGGCCTTGGCGGCGAAGCGCAGCGCCCGGTTCATGGCCGCGCCCAGCATGCCGACGTTATCGCTGGCCACGATCGAGCGGTGGTCGCCCTGCAGCGGATAGGCGTGCATGCCGCCCAGGGCCAGCTGCTCCCATTCATGGGCGTTGCGGCCCGGGTCGCCGCCTTCGCTGGCGGTAAACAGCGACAGCGGCACCGACAGCGGATCCATCGGATACTCGTGCAAGGCCACCAGCATGTGCCAGCGCACGTCGAAATAACGGCGCAGGGCCGGCGCCTCCAGGCCTTGCGGCATCAGGCCGATGTCCTGGCATACGAGCAGCATGGCGTCCAGGTCGCGCTGGCGCGCCAGTTCGCGCAGCGTCGCGGCGGCCGCCCCGGGCGTACGCGGCGGCAGCATGTCGAGCAGGGCCGTGCATTCGTCGAATGCGGCCGGGCCGCGCTTGAGCAGCCGGTCTGCCAGGCCGCGCCGGCCCAGCGCGCCGTAGTTGGGCACGGTATCGATCAGGCCGAGGAACTCGACGCTTTCGTCGGCGCCGGTCAGCTGGCACGCCATCTCCCAGGCAATCGTGCCGCCGCCCGACCAGCCGGCGATGCGGTACGGGCCGTGCGGCTGCACGTGGCGCAGGCCCTCGATGTACAGGGCGGCCATCTCGCTCACCGAGCGCAGCGGCACTTCGCCTTCCTTGAAGCCGGTGGCGGCAAATCCGTACACCGGCAGGTCGGCCTCCAGTGTCGGTGCGAGCTTGAGCGCGTAGCCGATCTCCCCTTCGTACGGGTGCACCAGGAACAGCGGACGTGCAGTGCCGGCGGTGCGGATCGGGACCAGGTTGGGGAAGGCGTTGGCCTGGGCCGGACCGCCCAACACGCTCGCCAGCCCGGCCAGGGTCGGATGGCTGAACAGGTCGCGCAGGGCGATCTCGATCCCGAAGCGCTCCTTGATCCGCGCCTGCAGCTTGATGGCCAGCAGCGAATGTCCCCCCAGCGCGAAGAAGTTGGCGTCGCGGCCGATCGCCTCGATCCCGAGCAGCTCCTGCCAGATCCCGGCCAGGCCCTGCTCGGTCTCGCCCAGCGGCCCGGCATCGAGGCCGCGCGCGGCCGACTGCGCCTGCACCGCCGGCAATGCCTTGCGATCGAGCTTGCCGTTGGCCGTCAGCGGCAAGGCGTCGAGCGTGACAAAGGCGCCCGGCACCATGTGGCCCGGCACCATGGCCGCCAGTTCGGAGCCTACCAGCGCGCTGTCCACGGCCATGCCGTCGTGCGGCACCAGGTAGGCGACCAGGCGCATGTCGCCGGGCTGCTCCTCGCGCGCCACCACCACGGCTTCCCTGACCGCGCTGCACTGGACCAGCCGCGCTTCGATTTCCCCGGGCTCGATGCGGAATCCGCGCACCTTGATCTGGAAGTCGTTGCGGCCGAGGTAGTCGAGCTGGCCATTTTCCAGCCAGCGCCCGATGTCGCCGGTGCGGTACATGCGCGCGCCGGGGAGCGGGCTGAACGGATCGGCCAGGAAGCGTTGCGCCGTCAGTTCCGGCTGGTTCATGTAGCCGATCGCCACACCGTCGCCGCCGATATAAATCTCGCCGGCCACGCCCAGCGGCGCCAGCTGCCCGTGGGCGTCGAGCACGTAGAACTGGGTATTAGCGATCGGCCGGCCGATGCTCACCGCACCGGACAAGGGCGCATCGAAGCTGGCCCACGACGAATAGGTCGTGTCTTCCGACGGGCCGTACAGGTTGCACACCCGCTCCAGCGAGCCCAGGGCCAGCAGCTGGTTGACCAGGACCGCCGGCAGGGCTTCACCGGCCAGGTTCACCACTCGCACGCCGGCCGGGATGGCGCCGCGTTCGAGCAGCGCGCGGCAGGCCGAGGGCACGGTGTTGATCAGGCTCAGCTCCAGGCGCCGCTCCAGCAGCGCCATCGCATCCTCGACCAGCACCACCGCGCCGCCGTAGGCCAGCGGCACGAAGATTTCAAATACGGACAAGTCGAAGTTGAGCGAGGTCGATGCCAGCACGCGTGCCAGGTCCTGGGCGCTGTAGGCCTGGCCGGCCCAGGCGATCATTGCCACGGCATTGCAATGGCCGATCTGCACCGCTTTCGGGCGTCCCGTGGAGCCCGAGGTGTAGATCAGGTAGGCCGGCGCGGCCTGGCTGGCATTGCCCGGCAGCGCCGGATCGTGCGCCGGCTGCGCCTGCACCGCCGCCTGCACCGCAGGCTCGTCGAGGGCGATCACGCAGGTGCGCGCCGCATCCAGGCTCGGCAATTCGCCCAGGCGCGCCGCCAGTTCCCGGCCGGTCAGCAGCCACTGGACCGCGCTGTCCTCGACAATGTAGTCGAGGCGCTGGTCCGGGTAGTTCGGGTCCATCGGCACATAGGCGCCGCCCGCCTTCAGGATGGCCAGCAGGGCCACCACCATCTGGCTCGAACGGCGCAGCCATACGCCGACCAGGCCGGCGTTGCCGACGCCCTGCGCCACCAGGTAGTGGGCGAGGCGGTTGGCGCGGGCGTTGAGTTCGGCGTATGAGTACTCGGCGTCGTCGCATACCAGCGCCAGCGCATGCGGCGTTTTCGCCGCCTGCGCCTCGAACTGCGCGAACATGGTCAGCCCGCGGTCGTAGGCCAGCGCATTGTCGTTGAACGCCACGCGCAGCTGCTGCTCCTGCTGCGCCGACAACAGCGGCAGCCGGGCCACCTGCATGGCGTCGTTCTCGACCATGGCCGCCAGCAGGATCTGCAGATGGCCGGCCCAGCGCGCGATGGTGGCGGCGTCGAACAGGTCGGCCGCATACTCGAACGTCATGCCGATGCGGTCGCCATGGTCGATGCAGGCCAGCGACAGGTCGAACTGGGTCGTGCTGCGCTCCTGCTCCACCATGCGCAGCGACAGGCCCGGCATGCTCATGGCCGGGCCGGCCTGCGCTTCGGTCAGGGTCAGCATGCTCTGGAACAGCGGGGCATGGCTCAGCGAACGCTCCGGATTGAGCGCTTCCACCACCTGCTCGAACGGCACGTCCTGGTTGGCGTAGGCGTCCAGCGCATTGGCGCGCACGCGCGCCAGCAGCGCCGCGACACTCGGATTGTCGTCAAGCGTGACCCGCATGGCCAGCGTATTGACGAAAAATCCGATCAGCGATTCGATCTCGCTGCGGCCGCGGTTCGCCACCGGGGTGCCGACCACGACATCCTGCTGGCCCGACAGCCGGGCCAGCAGCGCCGACCAGCCGGCGAGCAGCGTCATGAACAGCGTGGCGCCGTGGCGCTGGCCGAGCCGGCGCAGGCCTTCGGCCAGGGCGCCTGGCAGCACCGCATGCAGCGTGGCGCCGGCATGGCTTTGCTGCGCGGGACGCATGCGGTCGAGCGGCAGCTCGAGCAGCGCCGGCGCGCCATCCAGGCGGGCGCGCCAGAAGTCGATCTGGCCCTGCAAGGCGTCGCCCTGCAGCCAGCCGCGCTGCCACGCGGCGTAGTCCGCATACTGCAGCGCCAGCGGCGGCAGCGGATCGGCCAGGCCCTGCGCAAACGCCGCGTACAGGCTCGCCACCTCGCGCACCATCACATTGATCGACCAGCCGTCGGTGACGATGTGGTGCTGGGTGATGAGCAGTACATGATCGTCGGCGCCGAGGCGCAGCAGCTGGCCGCGCAGCGGCGGACCGGCGGCCAGGTCGAATGGCTGCGCCGCCTCGGCACGGGCGATGTCGGCGACGCCGGCCATATCCGTCACCTCGCGCAGCGGCAGCGCGACGGGCGCCGGCGCATCGATCACCTGCCGCACCTCGCCGTCGGTGACGACAAAGCGGGTACGCAAGACTTCGTGGCGTTCCACCAGGCGCGTCAGGGTCGCTTCCAGCGCCCGCTGGTCCAGCGTCCCGCTCAGGCGCAGCGCCATCGGGATGTGATAGGCGGCGCCTGCAGCCGGGTCGAGCTGGTCGAGGAACCACAGGCGCTGCTGCGACCAGGACAGCGGCAGTGCCGCGCCGCGGTCGGCCGCGCCGATGGCCGACAGCTTGCTGCGGGCGGCGCCGGCCACCAGCGCCGCCAGGCCGGCCAGGCCTGGCTGCGCAAACAGCTCGCGCAGCGTCAGCTCCACGCCGAACGCCTGGCGCAGGCGCGATACCAGGCGAATCGCCAGCAGCGAGTGCCCGCCCAGCTCGAAGAACTGGTCATGGCGGCCGACCCTGGCCACGCCGAGCAGCTCGGCCCAGATCGCGGCCACGCCTTCTTCGACGGCGCCTTGCGGCGCTTCGTAGGGCGCGCCGGCCGGCGCCAGCTCGGCTTGCGGCAGCGCCTTGCGCTCCAGCTTGCCGTTGGCGTTGAGCGGGAAGGCATCCATGCGCACGAAGGCGGCCGGCACCATGAAGTGCGGCAGCGTGGCGCCGATCCACTCGCGCAGCGCGGCGGCATCGGCGCTTGCGCCGTCGCGGGGCACCCAGTAAGCCACGAGCTGTTGGGCGTCGCCCTCGCCGCGCGCCAGCACCACCGCTTCCTTGACGCCGTGGTGCTGGCACAGGCGTGCCTCGATCTCGCCCGGCTCGATGCGGAAGCCGCGGATCTTCACCTGGAAGTCGTTGCGGCCCAGGTATTCGAGCTGCCCGTCTTCCCTCCAGCGGCCGAGGTCGCCGGTCCGGTACATGCGGCTGCCCGCCGCGCCGGCGAAGGGGTCGGCGATGAAGCGCTGCGCCGTCAGCGCCGGCTGATGCAGGTAACCCGCCGCGACACCCGCGCCGCCGATGTGGATTTCACCCGGCACGCCGACGGGCGCAGGCTCGCCATGCGCGTCGAGCAGGTAGAACTGGGTGTTGTTGATGGGCCGCCCGATCGTCATGGCGCCCGCCAGCGGCGCGTCGAAGCTGGCCCACGACGAATACGTGGTGTCTTCCGACGGGCCGTACAGGTTGCACACGCGGTCGAGCGAACCGAGGGCCAGCAGGTCATTGACCAGCCCCACCGGCAGGGCTTCGCCGGCCAGGTTCACCACCTTCACGCCGGCCTTGATGGCGCGGTTCTCGAGCAGCGCGCGGCACGCCGACGGCACCGTGTTGATCAGCGTGACGTCCACGTCTTCGCGCAGCAGCGCCAGCGCGTCGTCCACGATCACGGTGCAGCCGCCCAGCGCCAGCGGGACGAAAATTTCGAACACCGACAGGTCGAAGTTGAGCGAGGTCGACGCCAGCACCCGGGCCAGTTCGCCGGCGCTGAACGCCAACTCGGCCCAGGCCACCAGCGCCATCACGTTGCGGTGGCAGATCTGCACGGCTTTGGGACGGCCGGTGGAACCGGACGTGTAGATCAGGTAAGCGGTATCGCCGGCGCCGGCCAGCGCCGGCAAGTCGGTGTCGGCACAGCTTTCGAACGGCAGCGCGCCATCGCCGATGACGATCGTGCGCGTGGCTGCCGCCTGCAGCGCGCCGGCCACGACCTCGTCGGCCAGCTGCGCCAGCAGCGCCTCTTCCGTCAGCAGGTAGCCGATCCGGCTGTCTTCGACGATGTGCGCCTTGCGCTGGGCCGGGTAGTTCGGGTCCAGCGGCACGTAGGCGGCGCCGGCCTTGAGAATCGCCATCAAGGCCACTACCGTTTGCGCCGAGCGGTGCAGCGACACGCCCACCAGCTGTCCGGGCGTCACGCCCTGGGCGACCAGGTGGTGCGCCAGGCGGTTGGCGCGCGCATTCAATTGCGCATAGCTGAGCGATTGCGCGCCGTGCACCAGCGCGACGGCATCGCCGTTGACGGCGGCCTGGCGCTCGAACAGTCCATGCATCAGGCCTTCGCGTTCGAACGGCAGCGCGTTGTCGTTGAAGTCGCGCAGCACGCGCTGACGCTCCGCCGGCGCCATCACGCCGATCGCGCTGACGGCTTGCCCGGGCTGGTGCTCCAGCGCCGCCACCAGGCCGCTCACCGCGTTGAGCAGATAGCCCGCCACCCGCTGCGGATCGACACCGCTGCATTTGGCGGTCAGGACGAATTCGTCCTGGTGGTCATCCACCGAAATATCGAATGGATAGTTGGTGCGTTCCACCGCGCTAAGAAGGCGGGTGCCCTCCCAGATGGCCAGCGCCGCGCCGTCGCCGCGCGGCGTCACGACGTTCGGATGGCGGTAATTGAGCAGTGCACTGAACAGCGGCAAGGGCGCACGCACCCCGCTGCAGCGCTGGGCCAGCGCCAGCGACGCCTGTTCGTGGCCAAGCAGGCCCGCCATCGCGTCGCAGGTCTCGCGCACGGCGCTTTCGGCAGTGTGCCCGGCCAGTGAAATACGCAGCGGCAGGGTGTTGATGAACATCCCCAGCACCTGGTCCGCGCCTTCCGAACCCTGCATGCGGCCCGAGAGCACGCTGCCGAACACGACGTCCTCGCGGCCGCTGCACACCGACAGCACGCGCGCCATGGCGACATGGAACAAGGCCGCGGCCGGCACGCCCATCCGGCGCGCGGTGGCGCGGATGGCTGCCGCCTGCGCGCCTTCGATCAGCAGCCGCGCTTCGGTCGAGACGGCGCCGGACGACTGCACGTCGAGCAGGCCGAACGGCGCCGTCGGGGCGTCGATGTCGCCCAAGCGGGCGCGGAAGTAGGCCTCGTGCACCTCGTCCGGAACCGAACGGGTCTGGGCGATGAAGTTACGGTACGGGACCGGCGCGCGCAGCAGGTGCGCCTGGCCCGACATCAGGTGGCCGATTTCGGCCAGCACCAGCTGCAGCGTGAAATTGTCGCTGATGATGTGATGCTCGTGCAATCCGAGCAGGAAGCCCGAACCGTCCGGCTTGCGGGCCACGAACGCGGCCAGCTGCGGCGCCTGGCGCAGGTCCATGACCGGATAGTCGCGCGCCACCTGGGCCAGCAGCGCGGCGACCGGATCGGCCGCGTTGTTCAGCACCAGCTGCGTGACCGGCAAGGTGGCGCGGCGCGCCACCACCTGCAGCGGCTGCGACAGGCCTTCCCAGAAGAAGGCGGTGCGCAGGATATCGTGGCGGTCGACCACCTGCTGCAGCGCGCCCAGGAAGGCGTCGAGCCGCTCGCGCGCGTCGAACTCGACCACCGAGCAGGTCAGGTAGGCGTCGCTGCCGGTATTGAGGATGTGGTGGAACAGGATGCCTTCCTGCAGCGGCGCCAGCGCATACATGTCCTGCACGTTGGCCACCCCGCCCGGCATGGCGGCGAGCACGAGCTCGATTTCATCCTGCGTCAGGTCGGCCAGCGGCAGCATGTCGGGCGTGATGCGGGTGGTGCCGGCGGCGATCAGGTTGGCCGGCACCGCGGGCGCGCCGGCCTGGCCTTCGCGCTCGCCGATCACGGCCGCCATCGCGGCCAGGGTCGGCGCGCTGAACACGTCGCGCACCTCCATCAGCAGGCCGCGCTGGCGCAGGCGCTCGATCAGGGTGACCACCATCAGCGAGTGGCCGCCGAGCTCGAAAAAGTGGTCATGACGGCCCACCCGTTCGACGCCCAGCACTTCCTGCAGCACTTCGGCGACAACCTGCTCGACTGCGCCCTCGGGCGCCACGTACGCCTGCCGGGTCACGGCCGGCTCGCCCGGGGCCGGCAGCGCCTTCCGATCGAGCTTGCCGTTGGCGCTCAGCGGGAAGGCATCGAGCGTCACGAAGGCGCTTGGCACCATGTACGCCGGCAGCAGCGCCGACAGGTGCTCGCGCAGCGCATTGACGGCCAGTTCGGCCCCCTCTTCCATCAGCAGGTAGGCCACCAGGCGCTTGTCGCCCGGGGTAGCGCCCGGACCATCGTCGCGTGCCGCCACCACGGCTTCGCGCACGCCGGGCGCGCCAGCCAGGCGCGCCTCGATCTCGCCAAGCTCGATGCGGAAACCGCGGATTTTGACCTGGTGGTCGTTGCGGCCCAGGTATTCGAGCTCGCCGTTGGCGAGCCAGCGTCCCAGGTCGCCGGTCCGGTACAGCAGCGCGCCGGCGGCGCCGAACGGATCGGCAATGAAGCGCTCCGCCGTCAGTTCAGGACGGAACAGGTAACCGCGCGCCACAGCAGCGCCGCCGATATGGATTTCGCCGGCCACGCCCAGCGGCGCGGGCTGGCCGTGCTGGTCCAGGACGTACAGGCGGGTGTTGGCGATCGGACGGCCGATCGGCACCGAGTCGCCCTCGTCCGGCGTGCAGCGGTGAACGCTGGCGCAGACCGTGGTTTCGGTCGGGCCGTAGGCATTGAACAGGCGGTGCTTGCGCGCCAGCTGGCGCGCGGCGGCAGGCGGGAAGGCGTCGCCGGCCACGATCAGCGTGAGCGGAGCGGCCACCGAATCCTGGTCCCAGCCCGCCACCACGGCGCCCGGCAGGGTGGCATGGGTCACCGCGTGCCGCGCCAGGGTGTCGAGCAAGGGCTGTCCCGGGCGCAGCGCGTCCGTTTCGGCCAGCACCAAGGCCGCGCCGCTGGTGAGCGCCATGACGCTTTCCCAGATCGATGCGTCGAAGCTGAACGAGGCAAACTGCAGCACCCGCGCGCCCGGTCCGGCCTCGAACAGCTCGGCCTGGGCGCGCGCCAGGTTGCACAAGCCGCGGTGATGGTTCATCACGCCCTTGGGCAGGCCGGTCGATCCGGAGGTATAGATCACGTAGGCCAGGTGATCCCCGTGCAGGTCCAGCTGCGGATCGTGCGCGGGGCGGCGTGCCAGCCTGGCCTGCTCTTCGTCGAGCACCACCACCGGCGCCGCGGTCCAGGGCAGGCGGTCGAGCTGGGCCGACTGGCTGACCAGCACCGACGGCGCGCAATCTTCCAGCATGTAGGCCAGGCGCTCGAGCGGATAGGCGGGGTCGAGCGGCACGTAGGCGCCGCCTGCCTTCATGGTGCCGAGCATGGCGGCCAGCATGTCCGGCCCACGCTCGACGCAAATGGCCACGCGCTGGTCGGGACCGATGCCAAGGGCGATCAGGTGATGGGCCAGCTGGTTGGCGCGGCGGTTCAGTTGCCCGTAGCTCACGCACTGATCGTTGAACAGCAGCGCCGGCGCATCGGGGGTGGCTGCGGCCTGCGCCTCGAACATGCGGTGCATCAGTTCATCGGCGGGATACGGACGCTGCGAAGCGTTGAACTGTTCCAGCAGCTGGTGGCGCTGGGCCGCCGAGAGCAGCGGCACATCGGCCACGCGCAGCTGGTCGTTCTCGACCAGGGCTTCGAGCACGCTGTGCAGGTGCCCGAACCAGCGCTCGATGGTGGCGCCGGCAAACAGGTCGCTGGCGTACACCAGCGAGCCTTCGATCCGCTCGTCCGACTCGGCCAGCAGCAGCGACAGGTCGACCTTGGCGGCATGGTGGCTGGTGTCGACCGGCTCCAGGCGCAGCTGCGGCAGCGTCACTGCGCCGCTGTTGGGCATGTTATTCAGCGTCAGCGACACCTGGAACACCGGTGGATGGCTCATCGAACGCACCGGATTGACCGCTTCCACCACCTGCTCGAACGGCAGGTCCTGGTAAGCATAGGCTTGCAGCGTGGTGGCCTTGAGCTGGGCCAGCAGTTCGGCCAGCGTCGGGTTGTCTTCCAGGCGCACGCGCAGCGCCAGCGTATTGACGAAGAAGCCGATCAGGTTTTCCACCTCCGCGCGCTGGCGGTTGGCGATCGGAGCGCCGATCACCAGGTCGTGCTGGCCCGACAAGCGCGCCAGCACCGTGGCCCAGCCGGCCATCAGCACCATGAACAGGGTGGTGCCGCTGCGCTGCGCATAGGCGCGCAGGGCGCGGCTCAGGGCCGGGGTAAAACTGACCGGCACCAGTGCGCCGGCGTAGCTTTGGGCGGCCGGGCGGGCAAAGTCGAGCGGCAGGTCGAGGAGCGCCGGGGCGCCGCCGAGATGGGCGCGCCAGAAGTCGAGCTGGGCCTGCAGCACCTCGCCCTGCAGCCAGCCGCGCTGCCAGGCCGCGTAATCGGCATACTGGATCGCCAGCGGCGGCAGCGGATCGGCGCGGCCCCCGGTAAAGGCGGTGTACAGCGCCATCACTTCCTGCACCATCACGCCCACCGACCAGCCGTCGGTGACGATGTGGTGCTGGGTGATGAGCAGCACGTGCTCGTCGTCGGCCAGCTGCAGCAGCTGCCCGCGGATCAGCGGTCCGGTCGCGAGGTCGAACGGCGCCAGCGCCTCGGCACTGGCGATGGCCTCGAAGGCGGCGCCGCGGGCGGCGCTGTCGAGCTGGCGCAGGTCGTGCCCGGTCAGCGCGAAGCGCGTGTCCGGCGCCTTGATCTGCTGGTGCGGCCGGCCCTCGTCCACCACGAAGCTGGTGCGCAGCACTTCGTGGCGCGCGATGATCCGGTCCAGCGTGGCCTGCAGCGCGGCGCGGTCGAGCTGGCCGGTCAGGCGCAGCGCCGCCGGCAAGTGGTAGGCGGCGCTGGCCGCGTGGTCCAGCTGGTCGAGGAACCACAGGCGCTGCTGGGCCCATGACAATGGCAGCGGCAGGCTGCGGTCGGCGGCGGCGATGCGGTCGGTATCGGCGCGCCGCGCGCGGCACGCCAGCGCGGCCAGGCCGGCCAGGCCGGGCTCGGCGAACAGTTCACGCAGGCTCACTTCCACGCCCAGTTGCTGGCGCATGCGCGAGAGCAGCTGCACGGCGAGCAGCGAATGGCCGCCCAGCTCGAAGAACTGGTCATGGCGGCCCACCTGCGGCACGCCCAGCAGCTCCTGCCACAGGGCGGCGATCGCGATTTCGGTGTCCCCTTGCGGCGCCTCGAAAGCGCGCGCGACGACCGTGCCCGCGCCCGGCGCGGGCAGCGCCTTGCGATCGAGCTTGCCATTCATCGTCAGCGGCATGGCGTCCAGCACCACGAACGCGGACGGCACCATGTAATGCGGCAGCTGGCCTGCCAGCTGGTCGCGCACGGCCGCCAGATCGGGCACCACGCCTTCCTGCGGCACCAGGTAAGCCACCAGGCGCTTCTCGCCGCCGTCGGTGCGCGCGGCAACCGCCACGTCGCGCAGTCCGCCCAGGGCCGTCAGGCGCGCTTCGATCTCGCCCAGCTCGACGCGGAAACCGCGGATCTTCACCTGGTAGTCGTTACGGCCCAGGAACTCGATGCTGCCATCGGGCAGCCAGCGTCCCAGGTCCCCGGTCTTGTACAGGCGTGCACCGGGCGCGCCGCTGTAGGGATCGGCGATGAAGCGCTGTTGCGTCAGGTCCTGCAGGTTGAGGTAGCCGCGCGCCACGCTGCGGCCGCCGATATGGATTTCACCGGCCACGCCGAGCGGCTGTACCCTGCCCTGCGGGTCGAGGATGTAGATCTGCACGTCGCCCAGCGGACGGCCGATCGGCACGCTTCCCGTTTCCTGTCCGCTGCAGGGATGCATGGTGACGCAGACCGCCGCTTCGGTGGGGCCGTAGGCGTTGAACAGGCGGGCATGGGCCGGCCAGTGGCGCGCCACTGCCGGCGGCAGGGCGTCGCCGCCGACGATCAGGGTCAGCGGCTGCGCCGGGGCCGCGTCGCCCCACAGCGCCACCACGGCGCCCGGCAACAGCGCGTGGGTGATGCGCTCGTGCTGCAGCGTATGCCACAACGGCGCGCCCGGTTCCAGCGCGGCGGCGCCGGCCATCACCAGCGCCGCGCCGCTCGAGAGTGCCGTCACGATGTCGAACACGCTGGCGTCGAAGCAGAGCGAGGCGAACTGCAGTACGCGCGCGCCGGGACCGGCCTGCATCAGCGGCTGCTGGGCGCGCGCCAGGTTGGCCATGCCGCGCTGCAGGTTCATCACGCCTTTCGGTTTGCCGGTCGAGCCGGAGGTGTAGATGATGTAGGCCAGGTGATCGGCGTCCAGGCCCAGCAGGCGGGCGTCGGGATTGGCCGGCGCCGCGCAGTCGTCGGCCAGCAGCCCCTCGATGTCCAGCTGCGGCACGCCCAGCGCGGCGCCGAGTCCGCCCGTGCCGAGCAGCACCAGCGGGGCGCTGTCGGCGACCATGTAGGCCAGCCGTTCCTGGGGATAGGTCGGGTCCAGCGGCAGGTAGGCGCCGCCGGCCTTCAGGATCCCCAGCAGCGCGGCGACCACGTTGACGCCGCGCTCGAGGCAGACCGCGACCGGCTGGTCGGGCCGCACGCCCAGCGCGAGCAGGCGCGCGGCGACGCGGTTGGCCATGCCGTTCAATTCGGCGTAGCTGACGTGCCGGCCCTCGTGGATGACGGCGCTGGCGTCGGGATCGAGTGCGGCGCGCCGCTCGAACATCTGGTGGAACAGCGCGCAGCCGTCGTCGGCGCCGGTGCCGGCGCCGCGGCCGAAGTCCTGCACGATGTGGCGTTCCTCGGCCGCCGACAGCAGCGGCAACGCGCGCACGGGCAGCTGGTCGTCGGCCACCATCGCCGCCAGCACGGTTTGCAGGTGGCCGATCCAGCGCGCCATGGTGGTGCTGTCGAACAGGTCGCTCGCATATTCGAGCGTGCCTTCGATCCCCGCCTCGCTTTCGGAAAACGACAGCGTCAGGTCGAAGTGGCTGGTGACGTGGCCCGCCGCCAGCGGCGACAGCGTCAGGTCCGGCAGCGACAGCGAGGTGTCCAGCGGCGTATTGTTCAGCGCAAGCATCACCTGGAACAGCGGCGCATGGGCCAGCGACCGCGCCGGCTTGAGCACCTCCACCACCTGCTCGAACGGCAGGTCCTGGTGCGCATACACGTCGAGCGTGTCGGCGCGCACCCGGGCCAGCAGGGCGGCCACGCTGGGATTGTCGTCCAGGCGCACGCGCAGGGCCAGCGTGTTGACGAAGAAGCCGATCAGGTTTTCCAGTTCGGCGCGCTGGCGGTTGGCTACCGGCGCCCCGATCACGACATCGTCCTGGCCCGACAGGCGCGCCAGCACCACGGCCCAGCCGGCCAGCAGGGTCATGAACAGCGTGGTGCCGTGGCGCTGCGACAGTTGGCGCAGCGCGGCGTACAGTTCGGGCGCCAGCACGACCGGCAGCGTGGCGCCGACGTGGCTTTGTACGGGCGGGCGGGCACGGTCCAGCGGCAGTTCGAGCAGGGCCGGGGCGCCGGCCAGGTGGCCGCGCCAGAAGTCGGCCTGGGCCTGCAGGGCGTCGCCCTGCAGCCAGCCGCGCTGCCAGACCGCGAAATCGGCATACTGCAGCGCCAGCGGCGGCAGCGGATCGGGGCCGCCCTGGCACAAGGCGCCGTACAGGGCCGCCACTTCCCGCACCAGCACGCCGATCGACCAGCCGTCGGTGACGATGTGGTGCTGGGTGAGCAGCAGCACGTGTTCGTCGGCGCCGAGCCGCAGCAGCTCGCCGCGGATCAGGGGGCCTTGCGCCAGGTCGAACGGACGGCAGGCCTGGTCGCGGGCCAGCCGGTCCACGGCGGCCTGCTGCGCCTCGGGCGCCAGCTGGGTCAGATCGGTCTGCTCCAGCGCGAACGCGCCGCCGGCGTCGGCGATGATCTGGCGCGGCTCGCCGTCGATCTCCTGGAAGGTGGTGCGCAGCACTTCATGGCGCGCGACGATGCGTTCCAGCGTGGCCTGCAGCGCGGCGTGGTCCAGCCGGCCCTTGAGCTGCAGCGCCACCGGGATGTGGTAGGCGGCGCCGGCGGCGTGGTCGAGCTGGTCGATGAACCAGAGGCGCTGCTGGGCCCATGACAGCGGCGGCGGCACGCTGCGCTCGGCCCGTTCGATGCGTGCCAGATCGGCGCTGCGGGCGCCGTCCGCCAGCGTGGCCAGGCCGGCCAGGGTGGGCTGGGCGAACAGGTCGCGCAGTTCCAGCTCCACACCCAGCAGCTGGCGCACGCGGGAGACCAGCTGCACCGCCAGCAGCGAGTGGCCGCCCAGGTCGAAGAACTGGTCGTGGCGGCCCACCTGTGGCACACCCAGCAGCTCCTGCCACAGGCCGGCCAGCGCCAGCTCGGTGGCGCCCTGCGGCGCCTCATAGGCGCGCGTGGCCAGTGCCTGCTGGTCGGGCGCCGGCAGCGCCCTGCGGTCAAGCTTGCCGTTGGGCGTCAGTGGAAACGCCTGCATGCTCACGAAGGCCGACGGCACCATGTAGGGCGGCAGCACCTGCGCCAGCTGCTCGCGCAAAGCGCCGGCCGCCAGGTTGTGGCCTTCGTGCGCCAGCACATACGCGACCAGGCGCTTGTCGGACGTGGAACCGGCGCCCGACTCGGCTTCGCGGGCAAGCACCACCGCTTCGCGCACGCCGGGGCAGGCGGCCAGGCGGGCCTCGATTTCGCCCAGCTCGACGCGGAAACCGCGGATCTTGACCTGGAAATCGTTGCGGCCCAGGTATTCGACGTTGCCGTCGGCCAGGTAACGGCCCAGGTCGCCGGTCTTGTACAGGCGCGCCCCGGGGGCGGCGCTGAACGGGTTGGGGATGAAGCGCTCGGCGGTCAGTTCGGGACGGAACAGGTAGCCGCGCGCGACCCCGGGCCCGCCGATGTGGATCTCGCCGGCCACCCCCAGCGGCACCGGCTGGCCACAGGCGTCCAGGATGTGGAGCGTGGTGTTGGCGATCGGTTTGCCGATCGGGATCGAGAGCGCGTCCGGCGCCACCGCGGCGATCTCGTAGGTGGCGGCGAAGGTGGTGGTTTCGGTCGGACCGTAGCCATTGATGACGTGGCGCGGCGGCTGGCCGCCGGCCAGCAGGCGCGCCATCGCGCGCGGGTCGAGCGCGTCGCCGCCCACCAGCAGATAGCGCAGCTGGCTGAACGCCGTCTCGAGCAGCGGCGCGTATTCGTTGAACAGGCCCACCGTCATCCACAAGGCCGTGACGTGCTCCTCGATCAGGACATTCGAAAAGCTGATCGGGTCGAGCAGCACCGGCTGCGGCACCAGCAGCAGGCGTGCACCGTTGAGCAGGGCGGCCCAGATTTCCCAGGTCGAGGCGTCGAAGGCCGGATTGGCGCAGTGGGCGATGCAGTCTTCCGCATCGATCGGGGCGAAATGATTGTTCAGCACCAGGCGCAGCACGCTGCGCTGCTCGACCATCACGCCCTTGGGCGTACCGGTCGAGCCGGAGGTGTAGATCACATAGGCGAGGCTGGCGCCGTCGCCGGCGCGGCCCGGATCGTTATCCGGGCGGCGCTCCACCCTGGCGCCATCCTGGTCCAGGGCCACCACCGGGCAGGCCAGCCATGGCAGGCGGTCCAGGTGGGCGGCATGGCTGACCAGCGCGACCGGGGCGCAGTCCTCCAGCAGGAAGGCCAGCCGTTCGGCCGGATAGCTGGTGTCGAGCGGGACGTAGGCCGCACCCGCCTTGAGGATGGCCAGCATCGCCACGATCATGTCCGGGCCGCGCTCCAGGCACACGGCAACCCGGTCTTCGCTGCCGGCGCCGGCGGCGATCAGGTGGTGCGCCAGGCGGTTGGCGCGGCGATTCAGTTCGCCGTAGGACAGCGTCACGCCTTCGTGCACCAGGGCCGTGGCGTGCGGCTGGGCCGCGGCGCGCGCCTCGAACACCTGGGCGATGGTGTGCTCATGCGGATAGTCGCGCGTGGTCGCGTTCAGGCCGGCGACTATGGCGTCGCGCTCGCTGTCCGCCAGCAGCGGCAGCGTGGCCACGTGCTGGCGGTCGTCGGCGACCATGGCCGCCAGCACCGTGTGCAGGTGGCCAATCCAGCGGCCGATGGTGGCGGCGTCGAACAGGTCGCGGGCGTAGGTCAACACGCCGCGCACCGTCTGCCCCACTTCGGTCAGTTCGAGCCGCAGGTCGAGCTGGGTCGGGTTGTCCTGGGGAGCGATGCGCGAGAGCGACAGGCCGGCCAGCTCCAGGTCGGTGCCGATCGGCATATTGTTCAGCGTGAGCGACACCTGGAACAGCGGCGCATGGCTCATCGAGCGCTGCGGCTGGAGCGCTTCGACCACTTGCTCGAACGGCAGGTCCTGGTGCGCGTAGGCGTCCAGGGTGTCGCCCTTGACGCGCGCCAGCAGCGCGGCCACGCTCGGGTTGTCGTCGACCCGTACGCGCAGCGCCAGCATGTTGACGAAAAAGCCGATGAGCGATTCGATCTCGCCATGCGGCCGGTTGGCCACCGGGGTGCCGACCACGACCTCGTCCTGGCCCGACAGGCGCGCCAGCAGGATCGACCAGCCGGTCAGCAGCGTCATGAACAGGGTGGTGCCGTGGCGCTGGCTCAGGTGGCGCAAGCCATTGCACAGATCGGCGGGCAGGGTCAGCGCGACGGCGCCGCCGGCATGGCTGGGCCGGGCGGGACGGTTGCGGTCCAGCGGCAGCTCCAGCAACGCGGGCGCGCCCTGCAGGCGGCTCAGCCAGAAGTCGCGCTGCTGCTCCAGCACTTCGCCCTGGAGCCAGCCGCGCTGCCAGCTGGCGTAGTCCGCGTACTGGATCGACAGCGGCGGCAGCGGGTCGGGCTGGCCCAGCGCGAAGGCATCGTACAGCGCGGCCACTTCGCGCACCATGACGCCGACCGACCAGCCGTCGGTGACGATGTGGTGCTGGGTCACGACCAGCGCGTGCTGGTCGTCGGCCAGGCGCAGCAGGCGGCCGCGGATCAGCGGACCCTGCGCCAGGTCGAACGGGTCGCGCTCCTCCGCGCGGCACACCTGCTGCACGCGCTCCTGCTGGTCCAGTTCGGACAGGCCGGAGAGGTTCTCGTGCGCCATGCAAAAGCCGGCGCCGGGCGGCGCCACGCACTGCATCGGCTGCCCGTCGATGACGGCGAAGCGGGTGCGCAGGATATCGTGACGGTCCACGATGCGGTCCAGCGCCGCCTGCAGCGCGGCGCCATCGAGCTCGCCCTGCAGCAGCAGCGCGGTGGAGATGTGGAAGGCGGCGCCGGCGGCGTGGTCGAGCTGGTCGAGGAACCAGAGGCGCTGCTGGGCCCAGGACACCGGCAGCGGCACCGAGGTATCGACCCGGGTCATCTGCACGCCGCTGGCGCGGCGGGCGCCGGCGACGGCGTGCGCCAGCGCGGCCACGGTGGGCGCGTCGAACAGCTCGCGCAAGGTCAGTTCCACGCCCAGCGCCTGGCGCAGGCGCGCCATCAGCTGCACGGCCAGCAGCGAGTGGCCGCCCAGCTCGAAGAAATGGTCGTCGCGGCCCACTTGTGCGAGGCCGAGCAGTTCCTGCCAGACCCGGGCGACGGCCGTTTCCACCTCGCCTTGCGGCGCCTGATAGCTGCGGCTGGCGAGCGCGGCGCCGTCCGGCAGCGGCAGCGCCTTGCGATCGAGCTTGCCGTTGGCCGTGAGCGGCAGCGCCGTCATCAGCACGAAGGCGGCCGGCACCATGTAGGCCGGCAGCGCGGCGGCCAGCCGGGCGCGCAGGTCGGCGGCGTCCAGCGCCACGCCTTGCTGCGGCGCCACGTAGGCGACCAGGCGCTTGTCGGCCACGCCGGGCAGGTCGTCGCGCACGACGACGGCGGCATCCATCACCCCGGGGCAGGCGGCCAGGCGGGCGCTGATTTCGCCCAGTTCGATGCGAAAGCCGCGCAGCTTGACCTGGTCGTCGGCGCGGCCGACGAATTCCAGGTTGCCGTCGGCCAGCCAGCGCACCAGGTCGCCGCTGCGGTACATGCGTTCCCCGGCGGCGAAGGGGTCGGGCAGGAAGCGCTGCCCGGTCAGCTGCGGCAGGTTGATATAGCCGCGCGCCACGCTGTCGCCGGCCACATACAGCTCGCCCACCACGCCCACCGGCACCGGCTGCTGCGAGGCGTCCAGCACGTAGATGCGGCGGTCGCCCACCGGGCGCCCGATCGGCAGCTTGCGGGCACTGTCGAAATCCTCAGGCACCACGTAGCAGGCCGCGAACACGGTGCACTCGGACGGACCGTAACCGTTCACCACCCGCACCCCGGGAAGGGCCTGCATCAGCTTGCGCACGTGGGCGCCCGACACCTGCTCGCCGCCGACCAGCAGCTGGCGCACCCCGGCCAGCAACTGCACGTCCTCGTCGACCATCAGGTTGAAGAAGGTGGAAGTCAGCCACAGCTGGTTGACGCCGTGGGCACGGATCTGGCTGCCCAGTTCGCGCGGCGTGACGCTGGCGCTGTCGAACAGCACCGCGCGTCCGCCGTGGGCCAGGACCGGCCACAGCTCCAGGGTCAGCACGTCCCATGAAACGGAAGAGTACTGCAGCATGACGCTGTCTTCGCTCCACGTGACATAGTCGACGTCGAGCATGAAGCCCAGCATGCTCTTGTGCGCAATGGCCACCCCCTTCGGCTGGCCAGTGGAGCCGGAGGTGTACATGCAGTAGGCAACGTCGTCCGGCTGGCTGACCGGGACCGGGTCGGTGTCCGGGTACAAGCCGATGGCGGCGGCATCGCGCTCGATCAGCACCAGCTGCTGGCCGTCGACCGGCAGCGCGGCCAGCGTGGCGCCGGTGGCGACGATCACCGTGCAGGCAGTGTCGTGCAGCATATAGGCCAGTCGTTCGGCCGGCAACGCGGCATCGAGCATGACGTAGGCGCCGCCCGCCTTGAGAATGGCCAGCAGGCCGATCACCATGTCGGGCCCGCGCCCGGTGCACAGCGCCACCGGCATGCCGCGTCCCACGCCCAGCGCGCGCAGGTGGTGCGCGAGGCGGTTGGCGCAGGCGTTCAGTTCCGCGTAGCGCACCTCACGCGCGCCACTGCAGAGGGCGATGGCGTCGCCGCGCTCGCGGGCCTGCTGTTCCACCAGCTGGTGTACCAGCTGGTGCTGCGGGCACGGAGCGACGCCCTCGTTCACACCCAGCAGCATCTGCGCGCGTCCGGCCGCGTCCATCAGCGGCAGCGCGCTCACGCGCTGGCCGTCGTCGTGGCACATGGCGCCCAGCACCGTGCGCAGGTGGCCCGCCCAGCGCTGCACCGTCGCATGCTCGAACAGGTCGCTCGCGTATTCGATGTCCCCTTCGATCGCGGCGCCGCTGTCGGTCAGCGCCAGCGTCAGGTCGAAGTGGGTGGTGGTATGCGGCTGCGCCAGCGGCGCCAGGGTCAGGCCCGGCGTGAGGACGGCATCGGCGCGCGCCGTGTTGTCGAGCGCGAGCGCCACCTGGAACAGGGGCGAGTGGCTCATGCAGCGCGCCGGCCTCACCACTTCCACCACCTGCTCGAACGGCAGGTCCTGGTGCGCGAACGCGGCCAGGGTGGCGGCTTTCACGCGCGCCATCAGCGCGGCCACGGTGGGGTCGTCGTCGAACGTCACGCGCAGCGCCAGGGTGTTGGCGAAAAAGCCGATCAGCTGTTCGAGTTCACGCTTCTGGCGGTTGGCCACCGGGGTCCCGATCACCACGTCCTGCTGGCCCGACAGGCGCGCCATCAGAATCGACCAGCCGGTCAGCAAGGCCATGAACAGGGTGCAGCCATGGCGCTGGCTCCACAGGCGCAGCTGGGCGGACAGCTCGGCGTCCAGCGCCAGCGGCACCGTGCCGCCGGCATAGCTCTGGCGCGCCGGACGCGGATGGTCCAGCGGCAGTTCCAGCAAGGCGGGCGCACCGTCCAGCTGCTGCTTCCAGAAATCGATCTGGGCCTGCAGCTGCTCTCCCTTGAGCCAGCCGCGCTGCCAGGCGGCGTAGTCGGCGTACTGGATGGCGAGCGGCGGCAGCGGATCGGCCGCGCCGGCGGCGCAGGCCTGGTACAGCGCCACCAATTCGCGCACCAGCACGCCGTTCGACCAGCCGTCGGTGACGATGTGATGCTGGGTGATCTGCAGGATGTAGGCGTCGTCGCCAAGGCACAGCAACTGGGCCCGGATCAGGGGGCCGGTGGCGAGGTCGAACGGCATCTGCTCGGCGGTGCGGCACAGGCGCTCGACGGCCAGTTCCTGTTCGGCGCCGGACAGCGCCGCCAGGTCGTGCTCGAGCAGGCTGAAGCCGTGCGCCGGGGCGATCACCTGCACCGGGTGCCCGTCGACGTCGGCGAACTTGGTGCGCAGCACCTCGTGGCGCGCCACGATGCGGTCCAGCGCGGCCTTCAGGGCGGCGCGGTCCAGCCGCCCGCTCAGGCGCAGGGCGGCGCCCAGGTGATAGGCGGCGCCGGCGGCGGCATCGAGCTGGTCGAGGAACCAGAGCCGCTGTTGAGCCCAGGACAGCGGCACCGGCAGACTGCGGTCGGCGCTGCCGATGGCATCGGCGAGACGCGCACGGGCGCTGCCGTTTTTGGCCAGGCGGCGCAGCATCAGCTCGCGCTTGAGGATCTCGACCGCGTTCGCGCTGCCGGAAGTTGTTTCACTCATCACTACTCTCCAATAAGGTGCAATGTCGTCGGTGCTGCGGGCGTTTCGTCCCGGGCGCTCACTGCTGGTCTTCCTCGGCCAGCAACGCCAGCAGCTGTTCTTCAGTCAGGTCATCCATGCCGGCCGCGGCCAGCGCAATCTCGTCGGTCTGGAAGTGCGCAAGCTGCGCCGCCGCCAGCAGTCCGCCCAGCGCGGCGATCGTCGGCGTCTGGAACACCTTCGCCAGTGCGACCTCCACCCCGAATTCCTCGCGAATGCGGGTCAGCAGGCGCATGGCCAGCAGCGAATGCCCGCCGAGCTCGAAAAAGTGGTCGTGGCGCCCCACCCGCCCGATGCCGAGCAGCTGCTGCCAGATGGCCGCCAGCGCGCTCTCGACGACGCCGATCGGCGCTTCGTAAGGGCGGCTCACCACCGCTTCGCTGCCGGGCGCCGGCAGCGCCTTGCGGTCGATCTTCCCGTTCGGCGAGAGCGGGAACGCGTCGATCACTACGAAGGCGCTGGGCACCATGTGGGCCGGCAGGCGCTGCGCCAGCCGCTCGCGCACGGCCGCCACCGCCAGTTGCGGGCCGGCCACCAGATACGCCACCAGCCGCTGGTCGCCGCCATCGGCGTCGGTGCGCGCCAGCACCAGCGCCTCGCGTACGCCCTCGCACTCGGCAAGGCGCGCTTCCACCTCGCCCAGCTCGATGCGGAAGCCGCGGATCTTGACCTGGAAGTCGTTGCGCCCCAGGTAGTCGATCGCGCCGTCGTCGAGCCAGCGCCCGAGGTCGCCGGTCTTGTACAGGCGCGCGCCGGGCACGGCGCTGAACGGGTCGCGGATGAAGCGCTCGGCGTTCAGTGCCGGACGGTTCAGGTAACCGCGCGCGACGGCCACCCCGCCGATATGGATTTCACCGGGGACGCCGGGCGGGACCGGCTGCAGGTCGCGGTCGAGGATGTGAATCTGCACGTTGGCGATCGGCCTGCCGATGGGGACGACGCCCGGCCGTCCCGCGGGCATGCAATGCCATGCGGTGACATCGACTGCCGCCTCGGTCGGGCCATACAGGTTGTGCAGCTCGACCTCGGGCAAGGCCGCATGGAAGCGCATCTGCAGCGCATGGGGCAGCGCTTCGCCGCTGCACAGCACGCGGCGCAGGCCGCGGCAACGCGGCGCCGGATCGCTGTCGAGGAATGCCTGCAGCATCGACGGCACGAAGTGGACCGTGGTGACGCCGGCGCCTTCGATGAGCTGGGCCAGGTAGTGCGGGTCCTGGTGCCCGTTCGGCCGGGCGATGACCAGTCGGGCTCCGGCCAGCAGGGGCAGGAAAAACTCCCACACCGACACGTCGAAGCTGAACGGGGTTTTCTGCAGCAGGCACTCGCCGGCGTCGATCCGGTATTCGTCGCGCGCCCACAGCAGGCGGTTGACCACGCCGGCATGTTCGTTGGCCACGCCCTTGGGCATGCCGGTCGAGCCGGACGTGTAGATCACGTAGGCCAGGTGCTGCGCGCTCAGCGCGGGCAGCTGCGGATTATCGGTGCCGCCGTTGGCGTCGCCGTCATCGAGCAGCAGCAAGGCCGGCTGCGCCCGCACGCTGCCGTCCCCGGCGGCGGGCGCCAGCAGGTCGCGCACCGTCGCCTGCAGGGCCGCTTGCGCCAGCACCGCCACCGGCGCGCAGTCGGCCAGCATCCAGGCCAGGCGCTCGGCCGGATAGGCCGGATCGAACGGTACATAGGCGGCGCCGGCTTTCAGGATGCCGAGCAGGCCGATCACCATCTCGAGGCTGCGTTCGGCGCAGATCGCCACACGGTCGTCCGGCTGCACGCCAAGCGCCAGCAAGCGGTGGGCAATGCCGTTGGCACGCCGGTTCAGCTCGCCGTAGCTCAGTTGCCGGTCTTCGAAGACGAGCGCAGGCGCGTCGGGCTGGCGTGCCGCCTGGGCTTCGAACAGCTGGTGCACCAGGGTGGGGCCGTCGAACGGGCGCGCCGTTGCATTGAATTCTTCGAACAGCCGCCGGCGCTCGCCGTCCGGCAGGCGCGCCAAGTCCATGAAGGGCTGCTGCGGATCGTTTTCGAGCGCGTCGAGCAGCGTCACGATGGCATGTTCCAGGTAGCCGAACACCCGCTGCGGCCCATGGTCGCGGTAGCACTGCACGGTCAGGGCGAAGCCCTCCCCCATGTCGTCCACGGTCAGGCCGCACGGGTAATTGCCGCGCTCCTCGGCTGCCAGCACGCGCATGCCCTCCCATTCCATCAGCGCTTCGACCGCGCCGTCCGGGGTGTGCACCAGCTGGCTGTGGCGATAGTTCAACAGGGAGTTGAGCAGGGGGACGCCGGCCGCCAAGCCGCTGGCGCGCTGCGCCAGCGCCAGCGGTGCCTGCTCGTGGCCGAGCAGCGCGCTCAAGCGCCGGTACGACTCGTCCAGCACCTGGGCGACGCTGCGCTGGCTGAAAGAAATCCGGATCGGCAGCGTGTTGATGAACATGCCCAGCACCTGGTCGGCGCCTTCCGAACCTTGCAGGCGGCCCGAGAGCACGGTGCCGAACACCACATCGTCGCGCCCCGAATGGGTGGCGAGGACCTGGGCCCAGGCCACGTGGAACAGCGCCGCCAGCGTGGTGCGGTGCCGGCGCGCGGCGGCGCGCAAGCGCAGCGCGAGCGCCGGCGCCAGGTGCTGCTGGCAGGCGCCGCCCCGGCTCTCGTCGTGATCGGGCCCGGACAGGCCGAACGGCGCGGTCGGTTCTTCGACGTCGCCCAGCTGCTCGCGGAACCAGGCTTCATGCTGGTCCAGGCCGACCGAGTGGGTCAGCGCGATGAAATTGCGGTAGGGCAGAGCCGGCGGCAGCTCGGCATCCCGGTTCTGCAGGATCAGCTGGATTTCGGCCAGGATGAATTCCATCGTCACGTGGTCGCAGATCATGTGATGGTCTAGCAGCACCAGCAGCCATTTGGCGGAATGCGGATCGGCGGCGATGGTGGCCGACATCAGCGGCGCCCGGGTCAGGTCCAGGCGCACCTGGCGCGGGTCGACCTGCGCCAGCAGCTGCGCCATCGGCGCGCCGGTGCCGTCCAGCGTGAGCTCGGCCACCGGCAGCGGCGCGCTGCGCAGCACCACCTGCACCGGCTGCGGCAATCCTTCCCAGAACACGGCGGTGCGCAGGATGTCGTGGCGGTCCACGACCTGCTGCAGCGCGCCGAGAAAGGCGTCCAGCCTGGCGCGGCTGTCGAATTCGACGGCCACGCGCGCCAGGTAGGAATCGCCTTCGCTCTCCAGCAGGTGCTGGAAAAGGATGCCTTCCTGTAACGGGCCGAGCGGATAGATGTCCTGCACGTTGCCGGCCCCGCCCGGCACCGTGGCCACGATGCCGGCGATGGCCTCGCCGGTGAGCGCGACCAGCGGCAGCATGGCCGGAGTGATGGCGGTACAGCCGTCGGCGATCATGTTGGCCGGCACCGTGAAGGCGGCGGCCGGTTCGCGACCGAGCGCGGCGGCCAGTTCGGCCAGCGTGGGCGCATTGAAGACCATGCGCACGTCGGCCGTCAGACCATGCGGGCGCAGGCGTTCGATCAGCGAGACCACCATCAGCGAGTGGCCGCCCAGTTCGAAGAAATGGTCGTGGCGCCCGACACGCTCGAGGCCCAGCAAGTCTTGCCAGACGGCGGCCAGGGTGTTTTCCAGCGCGCCTTCGGGTGCGGCGTAGCGGCGCGCCGCCATCGATTCCTGGTCGGGCGCCGGCAGCGCCTTGCGGTCCAGCTTGCCGTTGGGCGTGAGCGGGAAGGCATCCATGGTCACGATCGCCGACGGCACCATGTAGGCCGGCATCACCGCGGCCAGCTGCTCGCGGATTGCCGCAGCCGCCACGCCGCTGTCCTGGTCGACCAGCAGATAGGCTGCCAGGCGCTTGTCGCCGCCCTGCTCTTCGCGCGCCAGCACCACCGCTTCGCGCACCCCCGGGCAGGCCAGCAGGCGCGCCTCGATCTCGCCCAGTTCGATGCGGAAGCCACGGATCTTGACCTGGAAGTCGTTGCGTCCCTGGTATTCGATGCTGCCGTCGGGCAGCCAGCGTCCCAGGTCGCCGCTCTTGTACATGCGGGCGCCGGCCACGCCCGCGAACGGGTCGGGCACGAAGCGTTCCGCGGTCAGCTCGGGCCGGAACAGATAGCCGCGCGCCACGCCGGCGCCGCCGATATGGAGCTCGCCGGTCACGCCCACGCCGGCCGGCCGGCCATGGGCGTCGAGGATGTAGATGCGGGTGCCGGCGATCGGACGGCCGATCGGCACCGGCCCCTGCTCGTCGTCGCCGCACAGCCAGTAGCTGGCCCAGACCGTGCACTCGGTCGGTCCGTATTCGTTGTACAGCGCCAGCGCCGGCGCCCGTGCCGCCGCCTGCGCGCGCAGCGTCGGCGGGCAGGCTTCGCCCGCCACGATCAGCGCACGCAAGGCATTCTGCGCCGGCAGATGGTCGAGGATCAGGCGCGCCAGCGAGGGCACGCACAGCAGGCTGGTGATGCCTTCGGCGGCGATGTAGCCGGCCAGCTGCTGCGGATCCTGGGCCAGTGCCTGGCTGCCGATGTGCAGCGTGCCGTGCGAGACCAGGGTGCCGAAGATGCCGGCGATCGAGCTGTCGAAGCCGATCGACGACAGCAGCAGGAAGCGCTGGCCGGACGGGTACACCGCGCAGCGGGCCTGGGTCGAGGCGCGCAGGTTGTGGTGCTCGATCATGACGCCCTTCGGCATCCCGGTCGAACCGGAGGTATAGATGACATACGCCAGGTGCTGCGGCTGCAGGGCGGCCACCTCTGGATTGGTCTCGGGACGGCGCGCGATTTTCCTGGCATCGGCGTCGAGCGCCACCACGGGCGCGGCGATCCACGGCAGCAGGTCGAGCTGGTCGGCGCTGCTCACCACCGCGGCGGGGGCGCAGTCTTCCAGCATGTAGGCCAGGCGCTCGGCCGGATAGGACGGGTCGAGCGGCACGTAGCCGCCGCCGGCCTTCATCACGCCCAGCATGGCCACTGCCACGTCCAGGCCCCGGTCGAGGCAGATGGCGACGCGGTCGTCGGGCTTGATGCCCAGTGCCAGCAGATGATGGGCCAGCTGGTTGGCGCGGCGGTTCAGCTGGCCGTAGGTCAGCGCGGCGCCCTGGTAGACCACCGCCGGCGCATCCGGATGGGCGGCGGCGTGGTGCTCGAACCACTGGTGCGCCAGCCATTGCTCGCCGTGCGCCAGGACGGCGCCGTTGAAGCCGTCGATGACCTGGCTGCGCTCGGCGGCAGGCAGCACCGGCAGCTGCGCCATGCTGGTGTCCGGTGCCGCTTCCAGCGCCTCGACCAGTCCATGCAGCGCCGTCTGCAGGTACGACACGATGCGCCGCGCATTGATGCCGCGGCTGCATTGTGCCGTCACCGCGAAGCCGTGCGGCATGTCGTCCACGCGCATGGTCAGCGGGTAATTGGTCAGGTCTTCGGTGCGCAGCACGCGCATGCCTTCCAGGATCAGGTCGGCGTCATCGCCGCCGTCGTGGGCGGTGGCGACCTGGCTGTGGCGGTAGTTCAGCAGTGCGCTGAACAGCGGCAGCGGCGCGGCCACACCGCTGCAGCGCTGCGCCAGTGCCAGCGGCGCCTGTTCGTGCGCCAGCAGTTCGGCCATGCGCTGGTAGGTCTCGGCGACCGCTTCCTTGACGCTGCGCCCGGTGAGCGAAACGCGCAACGGCAGCGTGTTGATGAACATGCCGAGGACCTTGTCGGCGTTCTCCGAGCCTTGCAGGCGTCCCAGAAGCACCGAGCCGAACACCACTTCTTCGCGTCCGCTGCAGTGGCCCAGCACCTGGGCCACCGCGACGTGGAACAGCACCGCGGCGTTGATGCCATGGGCGCGCGCCACGGCGCGGATGCGCGCGGCCAGCGCCGGCGCGACGTTTTCGCGCACCTCGTCGACCGGGCCGGCGTCGCCCTGGATGTCGAGCAGGCCATAGGGCGCGGTCGGCTCGTCGATGTCGCCCAGCTGGGCGCGGAACCATGCTTCATGCACCTCGGCCGGCACCGCGTGGGTATGGGCGATGAAATTGCGATAAGGCTGCACCCGCGCCAGCACGGCCGGCTGCCCGCTATCGGCGGCGGCCAGGATGGCGCGGATTTCATCGACGATGAATTCGAGCGTCACGTGGTCGCACACCATGTGGTGGCTGAGCAGCGCCAGGAACCAGCGGTCCGAGCCCGGATCGGCCGCGCTGTAGCAGGCCAGCAGCGGCGCGCGCCGCAGGTCGAGGCGCAGCCGGCGCGTGTCGGTGCGCTCGAGCAGCTCTTCCAGGGCGTCGCCCTGGCCCGGGAGCACCAGCGTTTCCATCGGCAGCGGGGCGGCGCGGTGCGCCACCTGCACCGGCTGGCGCAGCCCTTCCCAGTACACGGCGCTGCGCAGGATGTCGTGGCGGTCGATGACCACCTGCATCGCGCAGGCAAAGCGTTCGAGCCGCTCGCGCGAATCGAAGGAAAACACGGAGCGCAACAGGTAGGCGTCGCGCTCGCCGTGCAGCAGGTGATGGAACAGGATGCCTTCCTGCAGCGGCGCCAGCGGATAGATATCGGCGATATTCGCCATCCCTTGCGGCACGCTGCGCGCGATGGTGTCGATCTCGCCCTGGGTGAGCGCGACCAGCGGCAGCATCTGCGGCGTGATCGCATCGCAACCGGGTGCGATCAGGTTGGCGGGCACCTCGAAAGCAGGCGCGTGGGCCTGGCTGGCCGCGGCGGCCATGGCGCACAGCGTCGGGGCGCTGAAAATGGTGCGCACGTCCAGGCTCATGCCTTGCTGGCGCACGCGCTCGATCAGCGCCACCACCAGCAGGGAATGCCCGCCCAGCTCGAAGAACTGGTCGCGGCGGCCCACCCGCTCCATCCCGAGCAGGTCCTGCCAGATCGCGGCCATGGCAGCTTCGGCGGCGGTTTGCGGCGCTTCGTAGTCGCGCGTGGCAAGCGCGACCTGGTCGGGTTGCGGCAGCGCCTTGCGGTCAAGCTTGCCGTTGGCCGTGCGCGGCAGCGCATCGAGAACGATGAACGCGGCCGGCACCATGTAGGTTGGCAGCTGCCCGGCCATCTGCTCGCGCAGGCGGGCCGGTTCCAGCTGTTCACCGGCCTCGGCCAGCAGATACGCCACCAGGCGCTTGTGGCCCGGCGTGTCCTCGCGCACGATCACCACGGCTTCGCTCACCCCGGCGCAAGCCCGGAGGCGCGCCTCGATCTCGCCCAGCTCGATGCGGAAGCCGCGCAGCTTGACCTGGTGGTCGACCCGGCCCACGAATTCGAGGTTGCCATCCGCGCGCCAGCGCGCCAGGTCGCCACTGCGGTAGCAGCGGCTGCCCGGTGCGCCGAACGGGTCGGCGACGAAGCGCTCCGCCGTCAGGGCCGGCAGGTTGAGGTAGCCCAGCGCCACGGCATCGCCCGCCACGTGCAGTTCGCCGGCCACGCCGAGCGGCACGGGACGGCCCTGGGGGTCGAGCAGGTAAATGCGGCGGTCGCCCACCGGACGGCCGATCGGCAGCAGCTCGACATCGTCGGCCAGGGCCGGCGGCACCACGTAGCAGCTGCTGAAGACCGTGCACTCGGACGGCCCGTAGCCATTCACCAGGCGCATATCCGGATAGGCGCGCTGCAGCTTGCGCACGTGCGCGGCCGAGACCTGTTCGCCGCCGACCATCAGCTGGCGCACGCCGGCCAGCAGCGCGACGTCGTCGTCGACCATGGCATTGAAGAAGGTGGAGGTAATCCACACCAGGTTCACGCCATGGGCCGCGATGGCGGCGCCCACGTCGCGCGGCAGCGGATTGCCGCCCTGGTACAGCACTACGCAGCCGCCGTGGGCCAGCATGGGCCACAGTTCCAGCGTCAGCGCATCCCACGACGCCGACGAGTACTGCAGCGACACGCAATCGGCCGCATAGTCGACATAGTCCACGTCCAGCATGAAGCCGAGGATGCTCTTGTGCGCAATGGCCACGCCCTTCGGCTGGCCGGCCGAACCCGAGGTGTACATGCAGTAGGCCAGCGCATCCGGGCCGGCCAGCGGTGCGGGGTCGCTGTCGGGCTGCTGCGCCAGCAGGTCGGCGCACTGGTCGAGGCACAGCAGCGCGCGGCCGTCCAGCGGCAGGCTTGCCGCGGTCGTGCCGGTGGCGAGCACCATGCGGCACCCGGTATCGTCGAGCATGAAGGCCAGGCGCTCGGCCGGAAAACCGGCGTCCAGCGGCACATACGCGGCCCCGGCCTTGAGGATGCCCAGCAGGCCGGTCACCATCTCGACGCTGCGCGGCACGCAGATGGCGACCCGGTCGCCCGGCTCGACGCCATGCGCGATCAGGTTATGCGCCAGCCGGTTGGCGCGGCGATTGAGCTCGCCGTAGGTGACCGACTGGTCGCCCTGGCGCAGCGCCACCGCGTGCGGCGCGGCGGCGGCGTGCCGGGCAAACAGCTCGTGCACCAGCTGCTCGTGCGAACACGGCTTGACGCCGGCATTGAAGCCTTCGACCAGCAGCGCCAGTTCCTCCGGCGGCAGCACCGACAGCTGCGCCAGCGGCCGTGCGGATTGGCCCAGTGCTTCCACGACCGCGGCGACGGCCTGCTGCACGTAGCGCGCCACGCGCCGCGGATCGATGCCGCCGGCGCACAGCGCATGCACGGCAAAGCCCTGCCCCAGATCGTCGACCGAGATCGTGAGCGGGTAGTTGGTGCGCTCTTCGCTGCCCAGCAGCGTGATGCCGGACAGGCCCATGCCGGCGTCGCCGTCCGCGCTGTCGAGCGCATTGCCATGGCGGTAGTTGAGCAGCGCCGAAAACAGCGGAAGCGGGCTGGCCACGCCGCTGCAACGCTGCGCCAGCGCCAGCGGGGCCTGTTCGTGTTCCAGCAATTGCGACAGGCGCTGGTAGGTCTGCGCGACCACGTCATGGACGCTGCCGGCCGCCAGCGACACGCACACCGGCAGGGTGTTGATGAACATGCCGAGCACGCGGTCGGCGTGGTCGGATCCCTGCAGACGGCCCGACAGGACAGTGCCGAACACGACGTCGTCACGGCCCGAACACTGGCCCAGCACCTGGGCCACGGCGACGTGGAACAGGACCGCGGCCGTCACCCCATGGGCACGCGCGGCCTCGCGGATCGCCAGCGCCAGCTCCGCCGGCAGCGCCAGTTCGGCGGCGGCGACGTCACTGCCGTCGCCGCGCACGTCCAGCATGCCGAACGGTGCGGTCGGCTCGTCGATGTCGGCCAGTTGTTCGCGGAACCATGCCTGATGCGCGCTGGCCGGCTGTGCCTGGCCCTGCGCCACGAAATTCCGGTATGGCTGCGGCGACGGCAGCTGCGCGCCCTCGCCCCGCAGCAGCAGGCGGATTTCGCCGATGATCAGTTCGAGCGTGACGTGGTCACACACCAGGTGGTGGTTCAGCAGCGCCATGGTCCACTTGCCGCTGGCCTGGTCTTCGACCGCATACGCGGCCAGCAATGGCGCGGCATTCAAGTCCATGCGGATGCGGCGCGGATCGGTACGCGCGCGCAGTTCGGCAACCGGATCGGCGCCGGCCGCCACGGCGATCCGGTGCACCGGCAGCAGGGCGTCGCGCTGGACGACCTGCACCGCGTGCGCCAGGCCGCGCCAGTGCACCGAGCTGCGCAGGATGTCGTGGCGGTCGATCACCTCCTGCAGCGCCGACAGGAAGGCGTCCATGGTGGCGCGGTCGTCAAAGGCCAGCATGGAGCGCAGCAGGTAGGCGTCGCCCTCGCCCTCGAGCAGGTGATGGAACAGGATGCCGTCCTGCAGCCCGGTGAGCGGATAGACGTCGGCGATGTTGGCTGCGCCCTGCGGCACGCCGGCGCACAGCGCCGCAATCGCATCCTCGCCCAGTTCGACCAGCGGCAGCATGTCGGGCGTGATGGCCTGGCAGCCGGCCGGAATCCGGTTGGGCGGTACGGCGAACGATGGCGCGGCCTGGCCGGCGCTCACGGCCAGCGCCATGGCCGCCAGGGTGGGCGCGGTGAACACGTTCTTGACCTCGAGCGCCAGGCCCTGCTGGCGCAGGCGTTCGATCAGGGTGATGACCGTCAGCGAATGGCCGCCCAGCTCGAAGAACTGGTCGTTGCGGCCCACGCGCTCGAGGCCCAGCAGGTCCTGCCAGATGGCGGCAATGGCCTGTTCCACGGCGCCCTGGGGCGCTTCGTATTGCTGCATCACCAGCGCCGACTGGTCGGGCGCCGGCAGCGCCTTGCGGTCGAGCTTGCCGTTGGGGGTCAGGGGGAAGCGCGCCAGCGTGACGTAGGCGGACGGCACCATGTACTCGGTGAGCACCGCCGACAGCTGCTGGCGCAGCTCGGCCGCCACCGGTGCGGCGCCCGGCTCGGCGATCAGGTAAGCCACCAGGCGCTTGTCGCCGGGCGCGTCTTCGCGCACCGTCACCACCGCTTCGTGCACCCCCGGGCAGGCCGCCAGGCGGACCTCGATTTCGCCCAGTTCGATGCGGAAGCCGCGGAGCTGCACCTGGTCGTCGATCCGGCCGAGGTGGGCCATTTCGCCGTTTTCAAGCAGCTTGCCCAGGTCGCCCGAGCGGTACAGGCGCTCGCCGGCCACCCATGGGTGGGCGATGAAGCGCTCGGCGGTGAGCTCGGCGCGGTTGAGGTAACCGCGTCCCAGGCCGGCGCCGCCCACATAGATCTCGCCGGCCACGCCGGCCGGCAACAGCTGCCGGTCGGGGCCCAGGATGAGCGTGCTGGTGGTCGGGATCGGCACCCCGATATTGTTCGAGTTGGCGGCGATGTCGGCACTGGTGATGCGCTTGAAGCTGACGTGCACGCAGGTCTCGGTAATCCCGTACATATTGACCAGGGCAACGTGGGGGAAGCGCTCGGCGAACGCCGCCAGGTTGACCGGGTCGAGTCCTTCGCCGCCGAAAATCACGTAACGCAGCGCGGGCAGCGCCAGCCCCGGCTGGCGCCCGGCTTCCGCGACCAGGTTGTAGAAGGCGGTCGGCGTCTGGTTGAGCACCGTGACACTGTCGCCGGCCAGCATGGCCAGCATGGCGCCCGGGTCGCGCCGCACCGCGTCGGGCACGATCGCCACGCGGGCGCCGTACAGCAGCGCACCGTAGATTTCCCACACCGAAAAGTCGAAGGCATAGGAGTGGAACATGGTCCAGACGTCGCTGGCGCCAAAATCGAACTGCAGCCGGTCGTTGACGAGCAGGCGCACCACATTGCGATGCTCCAGCATGGTCCCTTTCGGCATGCCGGTGGAGCCGGAGGTGTAGATGACATAGGCCAGGCTGGAGGCGGTGGCCAACGGCGCCGGATTGCTGTCGTCGCCCTCCTGCTCCACCTGCAGCACCCGCAGGCCGGGCGGGAACAGCGCCGGGTTGCAGCCGGCATCGGCGATCACGCACACGGCGCCGCAGTCGCCCATCACGTAGGCAATGCGTTCGGCAGGATAGCCGGGGTCGACCGGGACGTAGGCGCCGCCGGCCTTGAGCACCGCGAGCATGGCCACGATCATGTCGGGCGAGCGTTCCAGGCACAGGGCGACCATGGCGTCCGGCCCCACGCCCTGCGCGCGCAGGGCGTGTGCCAGTCGATTGGCGCGCGCATTGAGGTCGCGGTAGCTCAGCGACGCGGCGCCGCAGCTGACGGCGACATGGGACGGCGTGCGTTCGGCCTGCGCTTCGAACAGCGCGTGAATGGTGGCCTCCTGTGGCCAGGCGGCGGCGCTCCGGTTCCACTCCACCAGCTGCTGCGTGGTCTCGTCCTGGGTCAGCAAAGGCACCGCGTCGACCGCGAGCGCGGTGTCGCGCACCATGGCCGCCAGCAGCACCTGGTAATGGCGCATCATCTGGCTCACCAGCCAGGCATCGAAGAAGTCGGCGTTGTACACCAGCTTACCCGACAGGCCGGTGCCGCCGCCGTGGATGTAGAGATGCAGGTCGTTCTTGCCGAAGCCGAGATTGGTCTCGATAACGTCGGCGCTCAGGCTGCCGGCGCGCAGGCTGCGCGGGGCGCCGGCATCGAACTGGAACAACACGTCGAACAGCGCCGTGCGGCTCATGTCCTTGTCAGGATTGAGGGCCAGTACCAGCTGGTCGAACTGCATGTCCTGGTCGCGCATGCCGTCGCGCAGGTGGCGCTCGGTGCCCTGCAGCAGTTCTGCCAGCGAGGTGCCGGCGCCGCAGTGATTGCGCATGACCAGCAGGTTGGCCAGCGGCCCGACCATGTCCTGCAGTTCCGGCGCGGCGCGGCCGGCGGCGCTGATGCCCACCACCAGTTCGTCATGGCCGGCATAACGGCGCAGCAGGGCGTTGAACGCCGCCAGCAGCACCGCCTCCTGGCTCACGCCATGGCGCGCGGCCAGGGCCTCGATGCCGGCGCTGAGCCCGGCATCGACTTCAAAGCTGTGGCGAGCCGCGGTAAAGGTGTGCACCAGCGGGCGTGGACGGTTCAGCGGCAGTTCCATGGCCTGCAGCTGGCCACGCAGCTGGTAGCGCCAGTAGAACAGCAGTTCCTCACGGTGCGCGGCCACAAAGCTGTCCTGCCAGGCGGCGAAATCGGCGTACTGCAGCGGCAGCGGCGGCAGGACCGGCGCGCGCCGTTCCAGCTGCGCCGCGCACAGTTCCATCAGCTCCTGGCTGATGATGCACATGGAAGCGCGGTCGGCCACGAAGTGGTGGGCGCACAGGGCGAGCACCGCGCTGCCGTCGTCCGCCTGCAGCAGGGTGGCGCGCAGCAGCGGCCCGCCAATGAATGCGAACGGTTTCTGGGTGTCGGCGACGGCCAGTTCGCACAGGTCGCCGGCCTCGCCGTCGATACGCGTCAGTGCCACCTGCAATGCCGCATCGATGACGGCGACGATCGCGCCGTCCTGCTTGGCCACGCGGCTGCGCAGCACGTCGTGGCGCGCCACGATGGCGTCGATCGCGGCCTGCAGTACGGCCGCCGGCGGCGCCTGGCGCCAGTGCAGCAGCAAGGGGATGTTATGGTAGACGGGACTGGCCGGATACAGGCTGCCCGCTTCGAAGGTATCGATGAACCACATGCGGTTCTGGTGCGAGGACAGCGGCAAGGCGGCCACGCCGCGTGCCATCGCGGCAGCGGGCAGCCTGGCCTGCGGCGCCGCGCTGAGGGCGCGCAGCGGTTCATCCGGAGCATGCTCCAGGCTGTCGACCAGCTGCGCCAGGGCGGCGGCGGTATGCCGTGCCAGCTGCAGCGGATCGATGCCGCCGACGCACTGCGCGGTCAGCAGGAAGTCGGCGCCGGCGTCGTCCACGTTGAGCGTGAACGGGTAATTGGTACGCTCCTCGGCGCTCAGGAAGCGCATCCCCTCCCCGGCCGCCACGCTGGTGCCGCCAATGGTCGAGGGATCGCTGTGGCGGTAGTTGAGCAGGGCGGTAAACAATGGGGCGCCGCTGGCCACGCCGCTGCAGCGCTGGGCCAGCGCGAGCGAAGCCTGTTCGTGCTCGACCAGGCCCGACAAAGCGGACCAGGTAGCCGCGAGCACCTCGCGCACGCCGCGGCCGGCGAGCCTGACGCGCAGCGGCAAGGTGTTGACGAACATGCCCACCACGGCGCCGAGGGCTTCGCCATCCTGCAGGCGGCCCGACAGCACCGAACCGAATACGACATCGTCGCTGCCGGCAAGCTGGCCGATCACCTGGGCCCAGGCGACATGGAACAGGGCACCGGCGGTGGTGCGCTGCCGCGTGGCGGCGCTGCGCACGCGGGCGGCGAGCGCCGCGCCCAGCAGGTGGCGCGCCTCGGCCGCGCCGGAACCGTCGGCCTGCACGTTGGATAGTCCGAGCGGAATGGTCGGGCGGGTGAGGTCGCCGAGCTGCTCGCGGAAGTACTGCTCGTGGTAGGCGGCCGGCACGGCCCTGGCGCGCGCCACGAAACCGCGGTAGGGCAGCGCGGGCGCCAGCGCGGCGCCCTGCCCGTTCAGGATGGCCTGCATTTCGGCCAGCATGATGTCGAGCGTGATGTGATCGCAGGCCAGGTGATGAATCAGGATCGCGAGATACCATTCGTCCGAGTGCGGATCGCGGGCGCTGCAGGCGACCACGAGGGGGGCGCTGCGCAGGTCGAGCCTTACCCGGCGCGGATCGGTCAGCGCCAGGAACTGCTGCTGTGCGTCGCGCTCTGGATCGAGCGCCAGGACCCGGTTGTCGAGCGTGGCGCTGCGGTGGACCGCCTGCACCGGCTGCGCCAGGCCTTCCCAATGGATGCTGGTGCGCAGCATGTCGTGGCGCTGCACCAGTTGCTGCAGCGCGCCGAGGTAGCCCTCCAGGCGCGCCTGCGAATCCAGCGCAAAGGCCGCGCGCAGCAGATACGCGTCGCCCTCGCTTTCCAGCAGGTGGTGGAACAGGATGCCTTCCTGCGGCGGCGCGAGCGGATAGATGTCCTGCACGTTGGCGGCGCCACCCGGCACCGCGGCGGCGATCTGGTCGATCTGCGGCTGGGTGAGCGCCACCAGCGGCAGCATCCCGGGCGTAATGGCGTCGCAGCCGGCCGGGATCAGGTTGGGCGCAACGCTGCTGCCGTGGCGCGGCGCGCCGGCGATGGATGCCGCCAGCGCCTGCAGGGTGTCGGCATTGAACACGGTGCGCACATCGGCCGCCAGGCCATGCGCGGCCAGGCGTTCGATCATCGACAGTACCAGCAGCGAGTGGCCGCCCAGGGAAAAGAAGTGATCCTGGCGGCCTACCCGGGCCACGCCAAGCAGCTCCTGCCAGACGGCGGCGATGATTCGTTCGACGTCCGTGGCCGGTTCCTCGTATTCGTGGACCACGGTGGCATCGGCGCCGGGCGCAGGCAGCGCGTTGCGGTCAAGCTTGCCGTTCGGGGTGAGCGGCAGCGCGTCCATGACGACGTACGCGCCGGGTACCATGTAGGCCGGCATGGCCAGCGCGAGACGCGCCCGGACCGGCGCCAGCGGCAGACCGGCGTCGGCGGCCAGATAGGCAACCAGCCGCTTGTCGCCGGCGCCGTCCTGGCGCGCCACGACGACCGCGTCGCGCACGCCTTCGCATTCGAGCAGGCGCGCTGCGACTTCGCCCAGCTCGACGCGGAAACCGCGGATCTTGACCTGGAAGTCGTTGCGGCCGAGGTAGGCGATATTGCCGTCGTCGAGCCAGCAGCCCAGGTCGCCGGTGCGGTAGAGGCGATCGCCGGCGACGAACGGGCTGTCGCTGAAGCGCTCGGCGCTCAGTTCAGGCCGATGGAGGTAGCCACGCGCCACGCCGGCGCCGCCCACGAAGATCTCGCCGGCCACGCCAGGGGCCACCGGGTTCATGGCGGCATCGAGAATGTAGACGCGGGCATTGGCCACCGGGCGGCCGATCGGCAGCTGCGGCGGGCAGGACGGCGTGTACTCGTACACGGTGCTGCAGACCGTTGCTTCGGTCGGGCCGTAGGCGTTGAAGAAGCGCCGTCCCTGCGACCAGTGGCGCGCCAGCGCAACCGGGCAGGCGTCGCCGCCGACGATCAGGGCGCGCACGCTGGACAGATCGGCGTCACGCGGCAGCGCCGCCAGCGCCGCCGGCGGCAGGAACAGGTGAGTGACTGCGCCGCGCTGTACGGTGCGGACCAGCGGTTCGCCCGGCAGCAGTGCCTCGCGCGTGGCCAGGTGCAGGCTGGCGCCGGCGCACAGGGTCAGTGCGACTTCCCATATGCAGGCGTCGAAGCTGCAGGATGCAAACTGCAGCACGCGGCTGCCGGCTTCGATGCCGAATTGGGCAATCTGGTCGTGCACCAGGTTGAACAGGCCCGCATGGTGGTTCATCACACCCTTGGGCTGGCCGGTGGAACCGGAGGTGTAGATCACGTAGGCCAGCTTGTCGGCTGTCAGGCCCACGGCAGGATTGGTGTCGGCAATCGCCAGCTCGCCGCCGTCGGCCAGCAGCACCGGCAGCGCCGGTTCCGGCAGCACGCCGCGGACATCGCGGGTGGTGACGAGCGCGCGCGGGGCGCAGTCGTTCAGCATGTAGGCCAGGCGCTCGGATGGGTAGGCCGGATCGAGCGGCACGAACGCGGCGCCGGCCTTCATGATGCCGAGCATGCCGACGATCAGTTCCATGCCGCGCGCGGCGCATAGCGCGACCCGGTCGTCGGCACCGATGCCGAGCGCGAGCAGGCTGTGGGCCAGGCGGTTGGCGCGGCGGTTCAGTTCCGCATAGCTGAGCGTGGCGCCATCGAACACCAGTGCGATGGCGTCCGGGTCGGCGGCCGCGCGCGCTTCGAACACATGCTGGATGGGCGATGCGGCCGGGAAGCTGCGCGCGGTCGCATTGAAGCCTTCCAGCACCTCGATGCGCTCCTGGGCCGACAGCGGCGACAGGTTCGCGAGACGCTGCTGGTCGTCGTGCGCCATCTGCGCCAGCAAGGCTTGAAGGTAACCGGCCCAGCGAGTAACAGTGGTGTGGGCGAACAGGTCGGCGTCGTATTTCAGTTCGCAGCCGATGCCGTCTTCCAGTTCAAGCACTTCGAGCAGCAGCGGAAAATGGGCGTGTCCGCCGCTTTGCTGCAGCGGGAAGGCGCGCAGCTGCAAGCCGCCCCAGGTGGCTGCCCGCGCACCGCTCCACAGCGCGCGCAGGCCGGCGCCGTGGCGCGCTTTCTGGAATACGAAGGCGGTCTGGAAAATCGGATGGTCATGGCTGTCGCGCACGGGCTGCAGGCGCTCGACCAGATCGGCAAACGGCAACTCCTGGTTCGACATCGCGCGCAGCGTGGTATCGCGCACGCCGCGCAGCAGCTGGGCTACGGTGGCCGCGCCATCGAAGCGCGTGCGCACCGCCACCGGGTTGACGAAATCGCCGACCACGCGGTCCAGGTTCTTGCTGACACGGCCCGGCATCGGCGTGCCGATCACGATGTCGTCCTGGCCGGTGATGGCGTGCAGGAGCATGCCGTAGCCCGACAGCAGCGTGGTGAACAGGGTGGCGCCCTGGCGCGTGGCGAGCGCCGCCAGGCCGGCCGCAGCCGGGGCGCCGAGCGTGAAGGCGACACTGGCGCGCCGGCCGCTGGCGTGCTGCGGGCGCGCCTGGTCGGCGCGCAGCTGCAGGACGGGCAGGTCGCCGCCGAGCGTCTCGCTCCAGTACGCGAGCTGCCTGGCCGCGGCCGGACTGGCCAGCCATGCCTGCTGGCCGGCGACGTAGGCCTGATAACCCTCGTCCTGTGCGGCGGCCGGCAGCACCTCGCCGGCCAGCAGATCGCCCAGTTCCTCGAGCAGCTGCCAGAACGACCAGCCGTCGCAGGCGATGTGGTCGAACACCAGCATCAGCACACCCTCGCCGGCGCCGCGCTGATACCAATGCGCGCGCATCAGCGGCGAATTGGCGAGGTCGAAGGCAAGCGCGCATTCGGCCCTGGCCTGCTGCGCGATAAAAGCGTCGTCCCGGCCTGCGACGTCGTGGCACAGCAGCGGCACGGGCGCGGCATCCATGATGCGCTGCCGCGGAACGCCGCCGTGCTGGCCTACCTGGCTGCGCAGCATGGGATGGCGCGCGGCCAGCGCATCGAGCGCGCAGCGCAGCCGGTCCAGATCGAGCCCGCCTTCCACGCGCACCGCGATGGCGTTATTGTGCGAACCCTGGCTGGCGGGATCGAGCTGGTACATGAACCAGCGGCTGGCCTGGGCCGCCGAAAGCGAGAACCATGCGTCGCTGCGGTCGACGGCGCTCATGCTGCACCTGCCAGCTGCGCTGCATGCGCGTCCAGGTGCGCGGCCAGCTGGCGCACGGTCGGATAGTCGAACAGCGACTCGAGCTCGATCTCGACGCCGGTGCGCTCATGGATGGCGCGCGCCAGCCGCAGCGCGACGAAGGAATCGACACCTTGCTGGTCCAGGGTGGCAGTGACGGAAATGGATCCGGCGCCGGTTTCGGTCAGTTCCGCCAGGATGTCGACCAGGCATTGTTCAGATTGGGTCATTTCGATTCTCTTGATAGATAATGATCAGGTTCAGGGGGCTGGCGCTTCGGCCCGGGCCAGGACGCCGTCCAGGTAATCGAGACGGCACTGGTTGCGCCGCACCTTGCCGCTGGAGGTGCGCGGCAGCGCGCCGGGCTTGATGAACAACACTTCGTCCAGGGTCAGGCCGAGCCGGGACGACACCGCCGCGCGCACGCTGGCGGCCAGCTCCGGCCACTCCTGGTGGCGGCGCAGCCATTCGCGCTTGAGCTCGAAGACGAGCACGGTGCGTTCCTTGCCGCCGTGGCTGACGCTGAAGGCGCCACCGCCCGATTCGCGCAAGGCACTGTGATGGCGCTCGGCTTCGTTTTCGATATCCTGGGGCAGGTATTTTTTGCCGTAATGGATGATCAGGTCCTTGAGGCGGCCACTGACGAACAGCTGGCCGTCCGCCACGTAGCCAAGGTCGCCGGTACGCAGGTAGCGCTGTGCTCCTTCGCCGGCGATGGTGGCGTGGAAATAGTCCTCGGTCTGCTCCGGCCGCTGCCAGTAGCCGGCCGCAACGCTCGATCCATGGACCCAGATTTCCCCCACTGCGCCGTCAGGCTGGCGTTGGCGCGATTCGGGCTCCACGATGGCCAGCACCGTGTCATGGCGCGGATGGCCGCAGCCGACAATGGCGCCGTCGTCGCGGCGGTCGGTCGTCAGGCCGGCGCCGCATGCCGCGCCCGTAATGAACAACGTCGATTCAGCCATGCCGTAGCAGGCATAGAACGATGCGGGACGGAAGCCTGCCGCGGCAAACTTGCTGGTGAACGCCTCGATCGTCTCCGGGCGGATGGGCTCGGCCCCGCAGAAGGCGACTTTCCACGACGACAAGTCCAGGCCTGCCATCTGCTCCGGCTTGATGCTCTGCGCCGCCAGCTGGTACATGAAGTTGGGGCCGCCGCTCGTGGTCATGCCGTAGCGCGAAATAATCTGCAGCCAGCGCTCCGGGTACTGGACGAATTCGGCGGGTGCCATGCAGCTGGCGCTGCAGCCGGAAAACATCGACTGCAGGACGCCGCCGACCAGACCCATGTCGTGGAACAGGGGCAATGCCGTGAACACGCGCGAGCTGGCGTCGAGACCCATGCCCTGGCCAATCGCCAGGCAGTTGTTGACCAGGTTGCCGTGCGTGACCATCACACCCTTGGGCTCGCCCGTCGAGCCGGACGTGTACTGAAGGAAGGCCAGATCGCCGGCCTGCAGCGCAGGCATCGCCCACTGCTGCGCCAGGTCCGCGTGATCGGGGCGCAGCGCGAATGCGCGCATGTCGATGTGCTCGCTGATGGCGGCGGGAGCGGGAAAATGCGAGAGCTGCAGATCGTCGCTGTCGGACACCAGCGCGCGGAACCCAGCGTCGCGCGACAGCACGTGCAGCCGCTCGAGCAAGGCATTGCGCCGCGGCAGTGCAGTAGGGACGGCCACCGCGCCGGCCATCAGGCAAGCGAAAAACGCGATGACGAAGTAGCGTTGCGATTTACAGGTGAGCAGCACACGTTCGCCGGCCAGGCCGCGTGACTGCAGCACGGCCGCCAGCGCGGCAGCTTGCTGCCAAACCTGCTGGAAAGTCAGGTCCTCCGGTACCAGCGAGGGGCCCTGGAAAAAGCAGTAGGCAATGGCGTCCGGCTGCGCCTGGGCGCGATCGCGCAAAATGTGGGGAAAGGTGCGCATCGGCCTACCTGGCCACCGACAGTGCGCCGACGCTGGGCGCGCCGTGCACGTTGGCGCGCTCGGCGGCGCCGGATTTCGCTTGGCTGCGGCGTGACGGGAAGTACCCGTGCAGCAAGCGCGCGGCATCGGGAAGGTCGGCCAGATTCACAATGAACATGTTTTCGCTCGCAAAAAATGGGAGGGAATCTGCCGCTGTGCACTGGCAAGAAAATCGCAGAACGCCTTTAGTGGCGGGCCTTATGCGATTTCGCCTGCACCTGCGACCACGGCAGAGACGGCTATTTCAGTGCCGCCATTAAACGCGAACGCTGTTTGTTCCAAAACTGTAAGGTTTTACAGTCGAGGGTTTTTTTGCTGTGAAACAGGCGCAGCCGGACGAGCGCGGCGCGACTGGCGTAGCCGGCGGCAGCGAACCCGGTGCTGGGATGTGGAGGGGAAAAAATGGGGGCCGCGAGCGGGCCCGCCAGGGGTGGTCAGATAAGGCGCAGCAGGACGGCTTTGACGACGCCTGCGGTTTTGTTCACGACGCCGAGCTTGACGAGCGCGTTTGTAACGTGGAAATTGACCGTGCGTTCGCTGATGTCCATGATCTGCCCGACTTCGCCCGAGGTCTTGCCTTCGGCAGTCCAGCGCAGCACTTCCGCTTCGCGCGCGGTCAGCACAATGGGAGGCGCGGCTTCACGCTGGCTTGTTGCCAGACGCACGCCGGCTTCGTGCACCGCCTGGACCAGCCAGGTCAGGCGCGGCGAATTGTCGCGCAGTTCGGTTTGTGTGAGTTCATCGCGCGAGCGTGCGAGCGTCAGCATGCCAACGTTGCCCTTCGCATCGTAGGACGATTGCGCCCAGCCGTGGCGCAGACCATTACTGTGGGCATCTTCCCAGAACTCGGGCGTCGACTCGAACAGTGCCTTCGACCACACGAGCGGGAGTACCGAGTGAATGCCGTGTTGCACAGTGGGATCGATGCTCAGGTAATTCTGGCTGACGTAACGCTCTTGCCATTCGGTTGAGTAATTATTCAGCAGCATCATCCTGGGATTGGAGATGGGGAGCGGCATGCGCAAGCCGTAGGCGCAATACTCGAATCCCAGTTCCTTGCCGGCCTTCGCGACGGCGGCAAAGAACGCTTCCTGGGTCTTCGCCTCCATCAACGCTTCGGTCTGCGCTTCTCGCCAGGCTATTTCACGTTTCACAATAAAACCCTTTAAACGAGGATGTCACTCAGGAGAACTCTCGCATTCGCCCCAGCTGTAAAACTTTACAGTTGCCGCTGACAGGCCGTCCGGCGAGGATAACGTGGGGTATTTCGACTGCTTCGTCCAGGAAAATCAGAGCTACCAAAAAGCAAGGTATCAGCGAAAGGCGGTATTGTCGAACGAAAATATTTGGATTGTTGCAAGTTGTTTCACAGTCAACTTATTGCTTGACAGGCACTATTTTTTTCGATCTGTTTTAGACGTTTTGGGTGACCTGCCGCGCTCATGCCGCACCGCCCTGCTTGATGACCTGATGCCGGTGCCGATCACCGACGCTGTAAGACATGACAGTTATGCCGCGCCGCAAAAAAAGGTCTAATGGCAACTATTGGCACATGTGATGAACCTACCTGGAGCGCGAAGATGAACGTAATTGCGGGTAAGACCGGAGCACTGTCTGAAGAACTGCTGACCAGCGTCGCGCAGTATCGTCATAAGGTGTTTGTTGAGATGCTGGGCTGGGACTTGAAGTGCAGCGCAGGCCTGGAGCTCGACCAGTTCGACCGCCCTGACACCCTGTACGTCGTCGCGAAAGACGAACAAGGCCACGTGAACGGTTGCGCCCGGCTCCTGCCGACCAGCAAGCCTTACCTGCTGGGCGAAGTGTTTCCAGAACTGATGCAAGGCCAGCCGATACCCTGCACGCCGGACGTCTGGGAGCTGTCGCGCTTCGCTTCGGTCGATTTCAATGGAGGCAAGAGCTCTGCGCTGGCACAGTTTTCCTCCGGTGTGGCAGCCCAGCTGCTGCGCGAGGCGATCGCCATTGCGAAAACCCATGGCGCCAAGCGCCTGATCACGGTCTCGCCGATCGGGATCGAACGCCTGCTGCGCCACACTGGGGTGCGCGCTCATCGCGCCGGTCCGCCGATGATCATCAATGGCCACCCGATCTTCGCTTGCTGGATCGACGTCGAATGAAACCGGGCTGCGCCGGCAGAACACCACGCCGGCCGAAAGCGTCATGAATTCGTGCCAGCCTATTCGGAGGGTTAATGGACAATACTATTTCGTGCGAGACCGCTACTGGCTATATCCGCCTTTCCTATGCACAGTTACAAGACATTCGCCTGATCCATCTGATATCGGGTGTGGATGAAAACGGGCCCGCTGCGTGCGCGGACGGTGCCGTGCCCACCGCAATTACCGGTTACACGGAATGGGTCGGGGAGGGAAGTCCGGTGGTGTCGATTGGCTGGGATTGGCAAATGCTGGCCGATCACAGTCAGGTACAGTTGATTCGCGTCGGGGGTGCAAGCAGCAACATCATGCTGCAAAGTGCCGGCCAGACCGACTTGGGCCATACGAAAACCGCATTCCTGCTCGAGACGCTGATCGACAGTCTGCTCTGGCAGCCGGCGACGCTGGAGTATGTGAGTGTGCGCTATAAAAATTAGGGCGCAGCCGTGCCGATGACGCGTTGAAGGATAACAAATTAATGCTTTTCAACATTCGCCTATAATGAATGAACATGGGGTCACGGTCGCCAAGGCGGCCGTTGCGCTCCGGGCGCCTCGATTTTCTCTGTCAGTTTCATTTTCATGCTCACCATTTCTGCCGACGGTTATATCCGTCTCACAGCTGCCGAATTCAGAACGATGAACTTCAGCCACCTGATTTCCGGACTCGATGAGGACGGCCCGCCGTTTCCCGAGGAGTCGGCCGCGAGTACGGCAATCAGCGGTTATACCGAGTGGCTGAGCGACGGCGAGCCCAAGCTGTCCGTCGGCTGGGATTGGGTGATGGATGTCTCGGCAGGGAAAGTGCGGTTCAACCGCGTCGGCGAGCCGCGCAGCAACTGCATGCTGATCGACGCCGAGCAGCGCGATCTCGGCTACGTGGCCAGCAACGTGGCATTGGGACACCTGGTGGACGCATTGCCATGGCAAGAGGAAGTGGAACGCCAGATCGCGGTACGCTACGGTCAGCCGTCATAAGATCTTTTGCACGCCTGCGCCTGCAGGCAGATGTCATCGCGCCCTCCCCGTTTTCATCGATTCAGTGCCGCTGCCAGCCTGCGCCGGCGCCGCAGGTAACCTGTCAATCGAATCGAGGCACGAAAAAACCCCCACTCAGTCTGTTATGAAGGGCTAAAAGCAAAAAACCCCACTCAGCTTGCTGAGTGGGGTTTCGCTTTACTACTTTGCTTGCTGCTGCTTTCACAGCATATTACTTAGCCTGACGATAACCTACTTTCACACTGGTTGCAGCACTATCATCGGCGCAAAGTCGTTTCACGGTCCTGTTCGGGATGGGAAGGGGTGGTACCG